>Ga0136591_1000058_pt1 | contig 50382 bp, 46 predicted proteins | sample AntRauMFilla3767_FD_104929 | JGI IMG/M metagenome (GOLD analysis project Ga0136591, IMG submission 104929) | Saline lake microbial communities from Rauer Islands, Antarctica - Metagenome Filla 3 #767 | ecosystem: Environmental > Aquatic > Non-marine Saline and Alkaline > Saline | place...
CAAAAAAACCACTGAAAACAATCACTTAAACTCCTTGCCGAAGCCCTTTCAACGAGCCCTTCCCGACAAGAGAGGCGTATTATAGGCACTTAAATTTGAGATGCAATACCTCATGGAAAAAAATTACAGCTTTTATTCACTTGCTGCTTTTTCCGGCCAAGACTCTTTTTCTAAAGACGGCACGCAAAGGGCCGGAAACACCATAACCCAGAAACAGACTTAGTAAGATCAGGGGCGGCTCAATGGAGATAATAGCCAGCGCCAACACCAGAGCCAAAAGCACCATAAAAGGCACGCGACTCTTGAGGTCAATATCCTTGAAGCTGTAATAACGGACATTACTAACCATCAAGAGGCCAAGCGACGCAATCACCAGTGCCACCAGCACCTGCCCTGCCAGAGCCTCAAATTCAAAATCGTGCAACACCCAAACCAGGCCAGCCATGATCGCCGCCGCCGAAGGACTGGGCAGACCAACAAACCATTTTTTATCCACAGAGCCTGACTGCACATTAAAGCGCGCCAACCTAAGTGCTGCCCCTGCCACATAAACGAAAGCAGCAATCCACCCAAGCTGGCCAAGATCCTGGAGCATCCAGATAAAAGCTACAAGTGCGGGCGCAACGCCAAAGGACACCATATCAGCCAAGCTGTCGTACTCAGCTCCGAAAGCACTTTCAGTGTTGGTCATACGGGCGACTCGCCCATCCAGTCCGTCCAGCACCATAGCAACAAATATAGCAACGGCAGCATGCCCGAAGTCTCCATTCATACCAGCCACGATAGCGTAGAAACCTGAAAACAGCGCTGCCGTGGTAAAGAGGTTGGGTAGAAGATAAATACCTCGGTGCTTAACCTTTTTACCGTCCACCTCCCCTTCTTCCACAACCTCTTCTATTACATCACCTACCATCCTGTGTGCGCGGGTGGCAAATTCATCATCCCGCTCAGTATCACGGGACTCCTGGCTGGCTCCGGTTTTTGGCGAATCCGGTTTTTGTTCATCAATTGACATCTTGCCTACCTTTACAAGGGTAAATACGATTGGATGAAGATATTCTACACCTTCCGAGCCTTCCTGCTAAATTTACCGGCTCTAACAAAAAAGCGCAGCCTGGGCTGCGCTTCTTGGTTAAATCGAAATCCGGTGATATCAGTTTTTTTCTTTATCAACCAGTTTATTGGCACCAATCCAGGGCATCATGCCACGCAGTTTTTCGCCAACCACTTCAATTTCATGAGCGGCATTGTTACGGCGACGTGCAGTCATGGACGGATAATTGGCGGCACCTTCCTGAATAAACATTTTGGCATACTCTCCATCCTGAATGTTCTTCAGGGCTTCGCGCATTGCTTGACGAGACTGCTCATTGATGACTTTAGGGCCAGTCACGTACTCACCATACTCAGCATTATTGGAGATGGAGTAGTTCATGTTGGCAATACCGCCTTCGTACATCAGATCAACAATCAACTTCAGCTCATGCAGACACTCGAAGTAGGCCATCTCAGGCGCATAACCGGCTTCGGTCAGGGTTTCAAAACCAGCCTTAACCAGCTCGACTGCACCACCACAAAGAACTGCTTGCTCACCGAACAGGTCTGTTTCAGTTTCATCTTTAAAAGTGGTTTCGATGATGCCGGAGCGGCCACCGCCTACACCAGACGCATAGGACAGAGCCACTTCTTTCGCCTTGCCGGACACATCCTGGAACATGGCAATCAGGTCAGGAATACCACCACCACGCACAAACTCGGAGCGAACTGTATGACCGGGTGCTTTAGGAGCAACCATGATTACGTCCAGATCTTTACGCGGTACAACCTGGTTGTAGTGAATTGCAAAGCCGTGAGCAAAAGCCAGAGTGGCACCCTGCTTGATGTTCGGCTCAATTTCTTCCTGGTAAAGCTGACCCTGGAACTCATCAGGAGTCAGAATCATAACAACATCAGCTGCAGCAACAGCCTCCGCAACATCAGCCACCTTCAGACCATGAGCTTCAGCTTTGGCACGTGAGGAAGAACCCGCACGCAGACCCACAGTGACATCAACACCTGAGTCTTTCAGGTTACAGGCGTGAGCGTGGCCCTGTGAACCGTAACCGATAATAGCTACTTTTTTGCTTTTAATAATGGAAAGATCACAGTCTTTATCGTAATAAACAGTCATTGCCATGAGAAGTTTCTCCTTTCTTGAGAGGTTGATTGCAATGCACGCAGACTAATGGATTTACTTTGTTGCGTAAACTGCTATATTTTCAACACAGTATTGCAAAGAGCACAACACTATGGATACCCGACTTCTCAAGCAATTCCTGACCCTCTCGGAAACCCTGCATTTTGGCAAAGCCAGTGATCTTTGCCATCTTAGCCCTTCCGCCCTGAGTCGCAGCATCAAACAGCTGGAGGAAACTCTGGGTGTCAGCCTTTTTCACAGGGATAATCGTCATGTGGAATTAACGGCTGAAGGGCGCATCTTTCAGGATTATGCGCGGGATACTTTGAGTCAGTGGGATAGCCTGCGCAATACTCTACTTTCAGAGGCCCAGGAGTTGCAGGGAGAGATTAGCGTTTATTGTTCCGTCACCGCCAGCTACAGCTTTTTATATGACCTCTTGCGCCAATTTCGCAGCCACCATCCCAAAATAGAAATCAAACTGCATACCGGTGATCCTGCCGCAGCGGTAAGTCAGGTGCTTAAAGGTGAAGAAGACCTGGCCATTGCTGCCCGGCCGGACAACCTTCCTCCTGGGCTGGCCTTTCGCTCCATCGGCCTTTCCCCTCTGGTTTTTATAGCACCTGTGGATGATCCGGTCATCAATCCTCTATTGGATGCCAATCCTGATCAGGCTGACTGGTCGCAGGTTCCCATGATTCTCTCGGAACGGGGTCTTGCCAGGGAGAGGCTGGATGCCTGGTTTCGCCAGAAGGCCATCAAACCCAACATCTATGCTCAGGTCAGTGGTAACGAAGCCATTGTCAGCATGGTCAGCCTGGGCTTGGGAGTCGGTGTTGTTCCCAAAATTGTGCTGGACAACAGCCCTCTGGCCAACCGGGTGAAGATGCTGGAAGTCACTCCGCGTCTGGCGGCCTATGATGTCGGAGTTTGTGTGCTGGATCGAAAGCTGCGCAGTCCACTGATCCAGGCTTTCTGGTCACAAATTCAGACCTAAGGAGCCTCTGTTAACGTGATGAGCGCAGATTAGGCAAGGCGAAATTGAACGAAAAAGCGGAGTTTACAGGTAGTAAATGAGCATTTTGAGGCCAATTTCAACACAGCATAAGCAAGCGCAATAGTTAATCAGAGGTTTCCTAAAAAAAGACCCTGTACGTGGACAGGGTCTTTAGTAAGCAGAAGCCGAAGACTATAAGCTGAGAACTTTTTCACCGCGAGCAATACCCGAAACACCAGTACGCACAACTTCCAGAAGCGTATTGCTGCCCAGAGCATTGATAAAGGCATCCAGCTTATCCGCATCGCCAGCCAACTGAATGGTGTAGATGCTGGGGGTGACATCAATGATCTGCCCACGAAAAATTTCCGTAGTGCGTTTCACTTCTGCACGCTGAGCACCCACTGCCTTCACTTTAGCCAGCATCATTTCTCGCTCAATATGCTGGCCTTCGGTCAGATCCACCAATTTGACGACATCAATCAGCTTGTTGAGCTGCTTGGTGATCTGCTCGATCACCCGATCATCACCCACGGTGGTGACCGTCAGGCGTGAAAGTGTCGGATCATCCGTTGGAGCCACATTCAGGGTTTCAATATTGAAGTTACGCTGGGAGAAAAGACCCACCACCCGCGACAGGGCACCGGCCTCGTTCTCCATCAGAACTGAGATGATGTGTCGCATGATCAAGTCCTCTCCGTTTTAGAAAGCAGCATATCGCGCATGGAGCCCTGAGGCACCTGCATCGGATAAACATGCTCGCTGGGATCAACATAAACATCCACAAATACCAGCTTGTCTTTCAGGGCAAAGGCTTTTTCCAAAGCTGAGTCCAATTCTTCAGCCGTATCCACCTTCATGGCCACATGATCATAAGACTCGACCAGCTTTTGAAAGTCAGGCAAGGACTGAACATAAGACTGGGCGTGACGGGCCGAGTAGTTCAAATCCTGCCACTGGCGAACCATGCCCAGTGACTGGTTATTCAGATTGATGATTTTCACCGGAATACCATACTGACTGCAGGTGGAAAGCTCCTGCATCATCATCTGGAAACTGCCTTCCCCGGTAATCAACACCACCTCTTCCTTGGGCTTGTTCAGCTTGACGCCCATAGCTGCCGGCAGGCCAAAACCCATGGTGCCCAAACCACCGGAAGTGATCCAGTGGTTGGGTTTATCAAATTTGTAATACTGGGCAGCAAACATCTGGTGCTGACCCACATCGGTGACCACATAGGCCTTGCCTTTGGTCGCCTTCCAGATAGCTTCCACTACCTGTTGAGGCTTCATTACCTCACCATCGGCTGCCTGTTCATAAAGACGACCAGTGCGACTGGCACGCCAATCTTCAATTTGCTTCCACCAGTCACTCAGATCCGGCTGCTCTGTTTTGCTTTCCTTGAGCATACCCAGCATGTCTTCGAGAACACTCTTGGCCGTACCGACAATCGGCACATCCACACGGATCGTTTTGCCAATAGAGGAAGGGTCAACGTCCACATGCACAATCTTGGCTGTCGGGCAGAACTTTGCCGTATTGTTGGTGGCCCGGTCATCAAAGCGGGCACCAATACACACCACCAGATCGCTACCATGCATGGCCTGATTAGCCTCAAAGCTACCATGCATGCCCAACCAGCCCAGAGACTGTTTGTCCGTCTGAGGGTAAGCGCCAATCCCCATCAGGGAAGTGGTGACCGGAAAGTTAAGCTGTTTAGCCAGCTGTTGAAAAAGTTCGGTGCTTTCACCCAGCACCAGCCCACCCCCACCAAAAAGAATGGGGCGTTTGGCTTTTTGCATCAACTCCACAGCCTTGCGGATCTGGCCGGTATGCCCGCGACCCACAGGAGTATAAGAGCGCATCTTGACCGTTTTCGGATAGATGTACTCGTATTTTTCGGTAGGAGCCGTCATATCCTTGGGAATATCCACAACGACGGGACCAGGGCGACCGGTTGTTGCTATGTGAAAGGCTTTTTTCAGCACCAGAGGAATATCCGCTGGATGCTTGATGGAAAAACTGTGCTTAACAATCGGCCGGGTCACACCAATAATATCGGTTTCCTGGAAAGCATCCTCGCCAATCAAGTGACTCATCACCTGACCACAAAGCACCACCATAGGAATTGAATCCATATAGGCCGTAGCAATACCGGTAACAGCATTGGTTGCACCTGGTCCTGAAGTCACCAGAACCACACCGGGTTTGCCGGTAGCACGGGCGTAACCATCCGCCATATGGGTAGCGGCCTGTTCGTGACGCACCAATACGTGATGCACCTTGTCCTGGCGGTGAATGGCGTCATAAATATGCAACGCAGCACCGCCGGGATAACCATACATATATTCAACACCCTCATCCGCCAGGAATCGGGTGATCATGTCTGCGCCTGAGAGTAATTCCACTTTCGTGAACCCCCTGAGAAACGATTCGAGTGCGAGAAGCAAGCTGAAAAGCTGCTTCGGTTAAGATCCGGGCGTTCATTGAACACCCACCCGGATTTGCTGTGCAGTTGACTGACAGCACCTGATGCCTTGCCGTGTCTGGGCAAAAGAGACCCGGTTGGGGTCTGCACTCTAGTCGCATAGGTAGTATGCGAAATGGGGCTTAACCTGACCAGAGGATATACAGGTCGGAAGTCCTTATGCGGCTATCGGGGGGTCGCCCCAAGGTTTCCACGCCCGCTATCAGGAAGGGGCAAGACTCTTATAAAAGGCAGGATTTGTCAAGCAGCCTTCCCTGGCTTTGGCTTGTTTTTCAGAAGACTTTTCAGGATTTTGCCGAAAAGACAGTCTGATCATCTGCACTTTTGACCAGAATCGTCTGGCCCGGTAAAAACTTCCCGGCCAGAATCTCCTGGGCAAGCGGGTTTTCCAGCATACGTTGCACAGCTCGTTTCAAAGGGCGCGCTCCATACACCGGATCATAACCCTGCTCAACCAGCTTGTGCATAAAGTCCTCGGAAAGCTCCAGATCCAGCTCCCGCTCGGCCAGACGCTCACGCAGCCGATCCAGCTGAATGGCCGCAATGCCACGAATCTGGTCTTTGCGCAGCTGATGGAAGACCACCACTTCATCAATCCGGTTAATCACTTCAGGACGAAAATGAGTACCGACCACTTCCATGACCTGGGATTTCATACTTTCATACTCTTCCGGGCCGCTCATGCGTTGAATCAGATCGGAACCCAGGTTGGAGGTCATTACAATTACGGTGTTTTTGAAATCCACCGTACGACCCTGACCATCGGTCAGACGACCATCTTCCAACACCTGCAGCAGGATGTTGAACACGTCAGGGTGGGCCTTTTCCACTTCATCCAGCAGAAGAACTGAGTAAGGACGACGACGCACGGCCTCAGTCAGATAACCCCCGGATTCATAACCCACATAGCCAGGAGGCGCACCAATCAAGCGCGCCACTGAGTGCTTCTCCATGAACTCGCTCATATCGATACGCACCATGGCTTCTTCGGTATCAAACAGATAACGGGCCAGGGATTTGCACAACTCAGTCTTGCCGACCCCGGTTGGGCCGAGGAACAAAAATGAACCGCTGGGGCGATTGGGATCGGACAAGCCTGCACGCGAGCGACGTACGGCATTGGCAACAGCGACTACTGCTTCATCCTGGCCGATCACACTTTCGTGCAGGGCCTCTTCCATGCGCAAGAGTTTTTCCTTCTCGGACTCCAGCATCTTGCTGACCGGAATGCCTGTCCAACGCGCCACCACTTCGGCAATTTCTTCATCGGTAACCCGGTTACGCAAAAGCTGATGTTCAACCGTATCCAACTGGTCAGCCATCTGCATGCTGCGCTCCAGATCCGGGATGATGCCATACTGAATTTCCGACATCCGGCCCAGATCACCCTTACGGCGAGCGGCCTCCAGATCAATCCGTGCCTGCTCCAATTGCTGTTTCAGTTGCTGGGCGCCATGCAGGCTGGATTTCTCGGTTTTCCAGATTTCATCCAGATCAGCAAACTGGCGACCCAGATCTTCAATCTGTTCCTCCAGGTGTTCCAGACGTTTTTTGGAGCCGGCATCAGTTTCTTTTTTCAGCGCCTCGCGTTCAATTTTTAGCTGAATCAGGCGGCGTTCCAGCTTGTCCATTTCTTCCGGCTTGGAGTCAATTTCCATGCGGATGCGACTGGCCGCTTCGTCCATCAGGTCAATGGCTTTATCTGGCAATTGGCGATCGGAAATATAACGATTGGACAGCTTGGCTGCGGCAATCACAGCGCTATCAGTAATCTCCACACCATGGTGAACTTCATAACGCTCTTTCAGACCCCGCAGGATAGCAATGGCATCCTCTTCGGTCGGTTCCATAACCATGACTTTCTGGAAGCGCCGCTCCAGAGCTGCATCCTTTTCGATGTACTGACGATATTCATCCAGAGTCGTGGCACCGACACAATGCAGCTCACCACGTGCCAGAGCCGGTTTAAGCATGTTCCCAGCATCCATGGAACCTTCACCTTTACCGGCTCCAACCATGGTATGCAGCTCATCAATAAAGAGGATGACCTGGCCTTCCTCTTTGGATAGCTCCTTGAGTACACCTTTCAAACGCTCTTCAAACTCACCCCGGAATTTGGCACCAGCGATCAGTGAACCCATATCCAGGGAAAGAACCCGTTTGTCCTTCAGACCTTCAGGCACTTCGCCATTAACAATACGCTGGGCCAGGCCTTCGACAATCGCGGTTTTACCCACGCCCGGCTCGCCAATCAAGACCGGGTTGTTTTTGGTACGGCGTTGCAAGACCTGAATGGTCCGGCGAATTTCATCATCACGACCGATGACCGGATCCAGTTTGCCATCCAGAGCGCGGGCAGTCAGATCAATAGTGAACTTTTCCAGTGCCTGGCGGCTTTCTTCAGCATTCGGATCTTCCACTGCTTCGCCACCTCTAAGCTGCTCAATGGCAGCCTCCAGGCGCTTTTTATTCAGACCTGCTTTTTCCAATGCCTTGGTGGTCTCATCGCCCAGTTCCAGAGCAGCCAAAAGCACCAGTTCACTGGAAATATACTGGTCGCCGCGCTGTTGGGAGTCACGGTCGGCCAGATTCAAAAGTCGACCCAGGGACTGGGAGCCTTGAACATTGCCATCATGTTGACTGACTGTTGCCAGTCCCTCTAAAACCTTTTTCAGTTCCTGGCGAATGCGTGCGGGATCACTGCCGGCCTGCTTGGCCAGGGGTTTGAGTGAGCTACCCTGCTGATCCAGCAAGGCAAGCAAAAGATGGGTGGGAGCAATTTCATTATGGCTTTGACCGACCGCCATGGACTGGGCATCGGCAAAGGCGGTTTGCATTTTACTGGTCAGGCGATCGATACGCATGAAGAAAACCTCTTAGAACAAATCAATGGAATTAACTTCAAGATGGGGGAGAACCAAGAGGGATTCAAGGGCAGCAGACAAAAAAATGACCAAATATTTTAATTTGGTCACAAATCAGTCTTCCAGCCAGATCACACTGGCCATCCTGCCGGTCTGGCCATCCCGACGATAGGAGTAAAAACGTTCGCGGTCAGAAAGAGTACAGAAATTACCTCCAAATACCTGCTCCACTCCCAGAGTTTCAAGACGCTGGCGTGCCAGACGATAAAGGTCAGCCATATAGTGCTTTAAACGAAAAGGACTGGGCACAAAAGCAGTGGCCGCTTCCGGATGACCATGAACAAAAGCCTGACGCACCTCCGGTCCGACCTCAAAAACCCGAGCACCTATGGCCGGGCCCAACCAGACCAACAAATCTTCGGGATTGCAGTTCATGGCTTTTACAGTATTTTCCAGCACCCCAGCAGCCAGGCCGCGCCAACCGGCATGTGCGGCAGCCACCTGAGTGCCCTGACGATTGCAGAAAAAAACAGGTAGACAGTCAGCCGTTAAAACCACACAGGCATAATCACTGGATTCTGCCACAGCGGCATCCGCCTGGACGCCTGGCGAGAACTCAGTCACCACCTGATTGCCATGCACCTGTTTCAACCAGTTCAAAGGCCGGTTCCCCGTCTCATGCAGTAACTGGCGACGGCAAATAGCCACTGTTTCCGGATCATCACCCACAGAATCTGCCGGGTTGAAATGGGCAAACACACCTTCACTGGGGCCCTGCTCGCGTGTGGTCACCCAGGCCCGGACTTTTTCAGGGGCAGGCCATTGTGGATAAAGTAAACTGAGCCCGTCGGTAGCTGGGTTATTCATCGTGCCTCTCGTAGATCTTCATCCAGTAAAGTTAACAGCAACTGCATATCTTCCGGCATTGTGGCTTGCCAACTCAAGGGCTCTCCTGTCACAGGGTGAATCAAACCCAGACTGCGCGCATGCAAGGCCTGACGTGGAAAGCTACGTAAAAACTCTTTCAATTCTTCGCTCGCCCCGGCAGGAAGCTTTAAGCGTCCGCCATAAAGAGGATCACCAATCAGGGGGTGACGCAAATGCGCAAGATGCACGCGAATCTGGTGGGTGCGCCCCGTTTCCAGTTTACAGCGCACATGGGTGTGAGCCCGAAAACGCTGCACCACCCGGTAGTGAGTCACTGCCGGTTTACCACCGGAGACGACCACAGCCTGACGTTTGCGATCCTTGGGGTGACGCCCAATCGGTGCATCCACCTTACCACCACTGGTGAGCACACCCAGAGCCACGGCATCGTACTCACGCCCCATGCTACGATCCTGCAACTGGGCTACCAGAGCAGTCTGGGCCTGCAGGGTTTTGGCAACCACCATCAGGCCCGAGGTATCCTTGTCCAGACGATGCACTATCCCTGCACGCGGCATTTCTTCCAGTTGCGGGCAATGGTAAAGCACTGCATTGAGCAAAGTACCATCGGCATGGCCAGCCGCTGGATGCACCACCATACCGGCAGGTTTATTAACCACCAGTATAGAGTCATCCTCAAAAACAACATCCAGCTCCAAATCCTGGGGCCGGTCACTGACCTGCTGCTCCTGCTCAGCTTCCAAAACCAGGCGGTCGCCTACCTGTGCCTTATCTTTGGGTTTAACTGGCTCACCATTACGAGTTAGCAAGCCTTCCTTAAGCCACTGCTGCAGTTTGGCACGCGAAAAATCAGGAAAAAGTTCAGCAGCAACCAGGTCTAAACGCCTGCCTGCCAGTTCACCGGTCACTTCGGCTTGTTGCTCAATTAGCTGGGTCATGGAATTACTTGTAAAATTAAAAGTCTGATTCACTCGAATTCAAGTGGTCTTTTCAGCTATTCTACCACCCGCAATCAACACTAGCACTGAGCCTCACACATTTCAGGAGTTACGGAAACACCATGCCAGCTATTGCCCGATTAAAAACCCTCCTAACCCTGTTACTGATTGGCAGCTTTACTGCCCTGCTGCTCACTGGCTGTGCCGGGCGAATAGCGGATGAAGACAAAACCGAACAACAGCTTTACCAGGAAGCTCAAGAGGCTCTGGACAGCAACCGTTACACCACAGCTATAGAGCGCCTTCAGGCTCTGGAGTCGCGCTTTCCCTTTGGAGAATATGGTGAGCAGGCTCAGCTGGAACTCATTTACGCCAATTATCAGAGCAATCAATATGAAGCCACCCGTGCTGCCGCTGGTCGCTTTATTCGCCTGAATCCGGATCACCCCCAGGTTGACTATGCCCATTATCTGCGCGGCCTGGCAGCCTGGGAGGGCGGACGGCATGCCCTGGAAGGCCTGGAACTCAGTGATATCTCCAAACGCGACCCCGGAGCCACCCGTGAGGCCTATGGTGATTTCCGCCGTCTGATCCTTGACCACCCCGACAGCCAGTATGCCCCCGATGCAGCACAGCGCCTGCGTTACCTGAAAAACCTTCTGGCAGAACAGGAAGTCTATATTGGCCAGTTCTACCTGAGACGCGGCGCACCCGTTGCCGCCATCAACCGTGGCAAGGAAGTGGTTGAAGGCTACCGTGACACTCCTGCCGTACCCGATGCCATCGCCGTGATGATTGAAGGCTACCTGCACCTGGAAGATAAAAAAGAAGCAGATCGTCTCAAACAGCTGCTGATTGAAATTGATCCTAAACACCCACAACTGGGTCGCAACCAGCAATTTGTTCAGTTACACCCTGCGGACAAACCGGACAAAACCCTGCTGCAGATTTTGAGTTTTGATTTATTGAGGTTTTAAGTGGTTACAAATCTTGAGCAGCTTGCAAAGTTAGCCAATTATTCATTGAAGCGCTCTCTAAACTGTGATCCCGATGCGACGCAGGATGGAAGAGATCACCTGCCGCGACAAGTCTTCTCAGGGCACTATGTGCCCGTTAAGCCCACGCCCCTCGAGCAACCCCGTTACCTGGCTCACAGCCACACCTTCTTTCGTGAGCTGGGTTTTTCTGACGACCTTGCCCAAGAGCCTGACTTCATCCGCTTCTTCTCCGGCGACATGAACAACCTGCCTGAACCCTTGCTTGATCAAGGCTGGGCAACGGGTTACGCCCTGTCCATCTATGGCACTGAATACACCCAGCAATGCCCCTTTGGAACCGGCAATGGCTACGGTGACGGACGAGCCCTCTCCGTTCTGGAAGCGGTCATTCAAGGTCAACGTTGGGAAATGCAATTAAAAGGGGCCGGGCAAACACCCTACTGCCGTGGTGCTGATGGTCGCGCCGTGTTGCGCTCCAGCGTGCGGGAATTCCTAGCCCAGGAACATATGCACGCACTGGGTGTGCCCACCTCCCGCTCTCTCTGCTTGTATGTATCGGCAACAGAAAAAGTGAAGCGCCCCTGGTACTCTGAGAGCTCGCGATCCATCGAACCTGACCAGCTCATCCTGGAACCTGTTGCCATCACCACCCGGGTGGCCCCCTCTTTTATCCGTGTGGGTCAACTTGAGCTCTTCGCTCGCCGGGCCAGAGCAAACGCCCATCCATTGGCCCTGAAAGAACTTGAACAACTGGTTCTGCATTTGATGGAGCGTGAATACGCGCAGGAGATCGACCCCAACCTCAGCCGCGAACAACAACTGCTGCAACTGGCGCGCCTGTTTATGGATCGACTCACGTCACTGGTAGCCAACTGGATACGGGTAGGTTACTGCCAGGGTAATTTCAACAGCGACAACTGTGCAGCAGGCGGCTTCACCCTCGACTATGGCCCCTTCGGGTTTTGTGAAGTCTTCGACCCCTATTTTCAGCCCTGGACAGGTGGTGGCCGCCACTTTTGCTTCTTCAACCAGCCTGCCGCTGCAGAGCGTAATTTCAGAAGCTTCTGCAACGCCTTAAGCCCCCTGCTGGCAGAGCACCCGGATTCACTGCATGAATTGGAGGTCATTCAGGCCCGCTTCACCTCAGCCATGCAACAAAAGATGGAACAAATGTGGGCAGCCAAGCTTGGACTCAACACTTTTGAATACCAGCTATATGACGAACTGATCAAGCTGATGATGGAAACGCCCGTAGATTACACGCTTTTCTTTCGCGAGCTATCCAAGCTGCCTGATGACATCCGTGCGCTTAAACCCAGCTTTTACACAGGCACGCAACCTGAAGCGCAAATCAAGGCAAGAGATCAGCGCTGGTCAAAATGGTTTGAGAAATGGAGAAATCAGGTAATCACCAGCAACCCTGACCGCTCGCTGGAAGCTGTTTCTGAACAAATGCAAAACACCAACCCCAAATACATCCTGCGTGAAGGGTTGCTGGTGGCTGCTTATCAGCAGGCAGAGCAGGGCGGCACCCGCTTACTACATGAACTGCAAGCCGTAATGACCCAGCCCTATGCCGAGCAATCAACAGCAATTGAAGAGAACTACTATCAACTCAAGCCGCTTGAGCAGTTTGGTGTGGGTGGCCTATCGCACATCAGTTGCTCCTCCTGACCGGGCTGAATATTAGGAGACTGCCGTGACACCCCGGCTGCAAATCCTGAGCTTTGATTTGTTGATATTTTAAATATCAGAAAACCGGCCATTTGTTGACCAGCGGGTAACGCCGATCTTTGCCAAACCCTCGGTGAGTCACGCGAACACCCGGTGCGGCCTGGTAACGTTTGTATTCATTGCGATCCACCAGGCCAATCACCCGGCGAACATCTTCTTCGCTGAAGCCTTCGGCGAGGAGGTCAGCGGCTGATTTATCCTGTTCAATATAACCTTCCAGTAACTTGTCGAGTACCGGATAAGGTGGCAGAGAATCCTCATCCTTTTGATCCGGGGCCAGTTCTGCCGAGGGTGGGCGGTCGATGACCCGCTGGGGAATTACCCGACCCTGTTGGTTGCGCCAGTCGGCCAGTTGGAAAACCAGGGTCTTGTAGACATCCTTGATGGCGTTATAACCACCCACCATATCGCCATAGAGGGTGCAGTAGCCCACCGCCACTTCACTTTTGTTACCCGTGCTCAGCACCATTAAGCCCAGCTTGTTGGACAAAGCCATCAGTAAAGTGCCACGACAGCGCGCCTGGAGGTTTTCTTCGGTGGTGTCTCTCTGGGTGCCAGCAAAGGCTTTTTCCAGGCTGGTCATAAAGCTATCCACCATGGGAATAATGGGGTAAACCTGATATTCAATGTCCAGCAGCTGTGCTTCCTCTTCGGCATCCTCCAGACTCATGCTGGCCGTGTAGTGATAAGGCAGCATCACCCCGGTGACTCTGTCCTTGCCCAGTGCATCCACAGCAATGGCAGCCGACAGGGCAGAGTCGATGCCCCCGGACATGCCCAGTACGATGCCCTTAAAACCACTTTTATTGACGTAATCCTGAAGCCCCAACACCAGGGCATCATAGAGATAAGCCAGAGGTTCCGGCCAGGCAGCTTTGTCGCCAGGCAAAAGCTCTACACCTGAGGCATTTTTTTCCAGCTCTGTCAGCAAACCGGTTTCTTTCAAAGCAGAAGCCGAGGCCTGCAGCTGGCCTTCAGCATCCACGGCAAAGGAAGCGCCATCAAACAGCAGCTCGTCCTGGCCGCCAATCAGGTTGCAGTAGACAAGAGGTACTTGCAGGGGCTGCACTCGCTGACGCGCCAGCTCAACCCGTTCCTGCTGCTTACCTTGATGCCAGGGTGAAGCATTGAGTACCAACAGGGCTTCAGCACCTGCACCCACACTGGCCTGAGCCGGGCCAGCGTGCCAGAGGTCTTCACAAATCAGCAAGCCCAGTTTGATGCCCTTCAGTTCAATGACCACTGGCTGCTCACCGGCAGCAAAATAGCGTTTTTCATCAAAAACCTGATCATTAGGCAGGCAGGCTTTATGATATTCAGCAATCCACTGCCCCTGATGCAAAACCCCGGCCGCATTGAAGACTTGTCCCTCATGAATGATCGGATAACCAACCACCAGAGTGATGTCCTTCACTTCAGCAGCCAGAAAGTCCAGCTGTGCCTGTACTCTTTGCTGAAGAGCAGGCCGAAAGAGGAGGTCTTCCGGCGGATAGCCCGTCAGTACCATTTCCGGGGTCAACAAGAGGTCAGCCTGTTGCTCTCGGGCCTCTTGGGCAGCAGTAATAATCTTTTGGGTATTGCCTGCAAAATCACCGACAATCGGGTTGATTTGTGCCGAGTAGATGCGAAGGATTGACAAGCGAAGACTCCAGATACCATGAAAACTGTTAGAATGGCGCTTATTTTGATAAAAGGGAGGTCAAATAGCAAAGACTTCCTCTGTTGCTTTGACCACTGGAGATGTTAGATGAGCCTCTTGATTATTCGTTTGCTGGTTTTTGTTCTGGTCTTCTGGGCCGGGTGGCGCTTGTGGCAGTATTGGCAGGGCTTTCAGAACCAGCGGGTGGAAGACGACCAGTCAGGCAAGGATGGACACGTCAGCATGGTGAAATGCGAGCAATGTGGTGTTCATCTTCCTTCCAATGAGGCCATTCAATCAGGCCAGCATCACTTCTGCTGCAAGGAACACCGGGATGAGTTCAAGCATCCCGATGCATCTGATTAACTCTTAATCTGCTGCCAGCCGGGCACTGGGCTGGTAAGGAGTCGGGTCAATCTCTGCTTCCCGTTTAAGTAACTGGTCAGCCATGACCCGTGTTGCGGCCGGGGCCAAAACCAAGCCGTTGCGGAAATGACCGGCACTGACAAAAAGATTACGGTAGCCGGGAACAGCCCCCATGTAGGGAATACCATCCTTGCTACCAGGCCTGAGACCCGCCCAGTGATGCTCCACCTCACAGTTACGCAGAGCTGGCAGTAGCTGACAGGCTGTTTCTTTCAGGGAAAAGAGGGCATCGTCTGTGGTGTGCTTATCAAAACCCACGTATTCCAGAGTCGAACCGGCGAGTATCCGGCCATCTTTACGCGGAATCAGGTAACGTCCATCCATCAACACCACCCGATTGATCAAGCCTGGTTCGGCCTTGAAAACAATCATCTGCCCGCGTACCGGTTTGATGGAGGTTTCCAGGTTCAGATCCTGCAACAAGGGGCCACTCCAGGCACCGGCACAAATCACGGTCTTTTTGGCTGAAAAAACCATCTGCTTGCCGTGAACCCCCAGAACCTCTCCTTCTTCATGAAAAATTCCGGTCACTTCCGTATCTTCGAGCAAGCGGATATTTTTACGCTTTAACACCGAAGCCCGCAAAGCCTGGCCCAAACGAGGGTTGCGAACACTGGCCACCTTGGGCATCCAGAGAGCCTGATCAAAACCCGGCGCTACATCCGGCTCTTTTTCATAAAGAAAGGAAGAGTCCACGATTTCCACATCCCGGTTTTCACGCTCTGCCCAGGCCAGGGCATCGGCTTGATCAGCCACGCGCAACATCAAAAGGCCATGCGGTGTAAACTCAGGATCTATGCCCGTTTCTTCGAGTAATTCTTCTGAAAGACCGGGATAAAAATCCTGGGCATAATTAGCCAGCGCAGTGACTTCCGGTGGGTAGCGCCAGGGATAAAGCGGCGATACAATACCGCCACCGGCCCAACTCGACTCCTGGGCACACTCTTTGCGGTCTATCAGAGTGACATCAGCACCGGAATCAGACAGTTCCCGCGCCAGCATCATACCGATCACCCCACCACCCACTACCAAAAAATCACTCATTCACCCTTTCCTCTTATTATAAAGTGCCCATCAGTCAGGCATACTAAACGCCCTGTCACTAAGGTGGCACTTTTTTATTCACAACTGGAAACAACATGACTCTTGAACAACTGATTGCAGAATTAGAACAGGGCCCGGTGGACTTTCAGCAAGTCATGGCTGTCATCGACCAGAATTATCACTTCAATCCCACCCGCTTCACCAATGGCTCCCTGGCCAACGAAGCCGATACCAACAACGGCTCGTGCAAAATTTTTGCCTTCGCGCTGCATCATCAGCTGAGCGAACAAACCACCCTGAATGCCTTTGGTAACTTCTACACTCAAGACGTACTGCAAAACCCTGAAGGCAGTGACCACCAGAATATCCGCAACTTCATGAAAACCGGTTGGGCCGGTGTAGAGTTTGAAGGCCAGGCGCTGACGCCCAAGCCTTAATCCTCTGTCGACTGTTCCTGCAGGCGAAAGCTGCCGACCAGCAAGCTCGACCAGCCAATAAGGAATAGCGTACCGCCCAGTGGGGTTATCCAGGCCAGAGCCGTTTGCCCTGTCATGGCCATCAGATAAAGCGAACCGGAAAACAAGACAATCCCGATCGCCCATGCCCAGGCAGCCAGGCGAAAGGCCGAGTTTTTTTCCAGCAAGGTGGCAACCAACCCCAGCAATGCCAGGGTATGCCACATTTGGTAGCGGGTCGCCAATTCAAACCATTGCTGTGTCTGCTCGGTCAAATGGGGCTGAAGAGCATGGGCTGCGAAAGCGCCCAAAGCCACCACCAGGAAACCACTGATGCTGACAAATACCAACCAGAGTTTTTGCGCCTGACTCATTCTGTTCCTCCTATTGAATCGTCTCTTCAGGATAAAAGTAGCAAATTAAAACTTAGCAGAAGCTCCCTGAGAGTCAGCACAACAATCCTAGTTAATACACGTAGGCTCACGCCTTGTGATAAATCGCACTACCACTCTGTCGGAAACGTTCAGACTGTTCCTGCATGCCCGCTTCCACTTCGGCGGCATCCACGGTTTCCAGGTCGGCTGCATATTCACGCACTTCCTGGCTGATTTTCATGGAGCAGAATTTCGGCCCGCACATGGAACAGAAGTGGGCCACCTTAGCAGAATCCTTGGGCAGGGTTTCATCGTGGAATTCCCGTGCAGTATCCGGGTCCAGACCCAGGTTGAACTGGTCTTCCCAGCGAAATTCAAAACGCGCCTTGGACAGGGCATTATCGCGCCGCTGTGCTGCGGGATGACCCTTGGCCAGATCCGCGGCATGGGCGGCAATCTTATAGGTGATGATGCCGGTTTTGACGTCATCCTTATTGGGTAGTCCCAGGTGCTCCTTGGGTGTGACATAGCAGAGCATGGCGCAGCCATACCAGCCAATCATCGCGGCACCGATGCCCGAGGTGATGTGGTCGTAACCCGGTGCAATATCCGTGGTCAAAGGGCCGAGGGTATAGAAGGGGGCTTCGTCACAGCATTCCAGTTGCTTGTCCATATTTTCCTTGATCAGGTGCATGGGCACATGGCCAGGGCCTTCAATCATGCATTGAACATCATGCTTCCAGGCAATTTTGGTCAATTCACCCAGGGTTTCCAGTTCGCCGAACTGGGCTTCGTCATTGGCATCGGCAACCGATCCAGGGCGCAGGCCATCCCCCAGAGAGAAAGCCACATCATACTGTTTGCAGATTTCACAGATGTCTTCAAAGTGGGTGTAAAGGAAGTTTTCCTTGTGATGCGCAAGGCACCATTTGGCCAGAATGGAGCCCCCACGGGAAACGATGCCGGTGACCCGTTTCGCTGTCATGGGAACATGATGCAGGCGCACTCCGGCATGGATGGTGAAGTAGTCCACCCCCTGCTCGGCCTGTTCAATCAGGGTATCCCGGAAAATTTCCCAGGTCAGGTCTTCAGCCGCACCATTCACTTTTTCCAACGCTTGATAAATCGGTACAGTGCCGACCGGAACGGGCGCATTGCGGATGATCCATTCACGGGTTTCATGAATATGCTTGCCGGTCGAGAGATCCATGATGGTGTCTGAACCCCAGCGGATGCCCCAGGTCATCTTGGCCACTTCTTCCTCAATGGAAGAGCCCAGCGCCGAGTTGCCGATGTTGCCATTGATCTTGACCAGGAAGTTGCGCCCGATAATCATGGGTTCACTTTCCGGGTGATTGATGTTGCAGGGGATAATGGCCCGCCCGCGCGCCACCTCTTCACGCACAAATTCAGGCGTGATTTCCTCTGGAATTTTTGCCCCAAAACCCTGACCAGCATGTTGCTGCTGCAGGATGGCTTCCACGGCATCACTGCCCAGTTCCAGGCGTTTCTGGTTTTCCCGCAGGGCAATGAATTCCATTTCTGGTGTAATAATGCCCTGGCGAGCATAGTGCATCTGGCTGACATTTTTGCCGGGCTGGGCGCGACGCGGTTTGCGCTTGAGGTCAAAACGCAACTGCTCCAGGGTCGGGTCATTATAGCGGCGACGGCCAAACTCACTGGTCGGGCCTTCCAAGAGTTGGGTGTCTCCTCTTTCTTCAATCCAGGCGGTACGCAAGGCAGGCAGGCCTTTACGAATATCAATACTGGCTTCAGGGTCGGTATAGATGCCGGAGGTGTCATAAACCAGAATATCCGGGTTTTGTTCAACACCGAACTGGGCGGGGGTGTCATCCTGACTGATGGCCCGCATGGGCACACGGATATCCGGGCGTGAACCCTGAATATAGACCTTGCGGGAATTAGGCAGTGGCTGAACGCTGGCAGCGTCCACCTGGGCCTTTTCGCGTAAAAATTGGCTGGAAAAATCGGTTTCAGGATGGTTCATTGCGTGCTCCCACGAATTAGACTGATGCGGGAACCGGCTGGGCGGGAAAGAATCTCGATTCCTACGCCGGTACTAACCGGTTCAGGTTCAACGGGTATTATCTCAGCCTGGGCTTTTCAGCCTGGCACCCCGTCAAGATGTCTATTGCAGTCTAGCAATACCCTGACTACAGCGAAAGCCAATTTTTTTGTCATGGAAGGTTAAAGTTTTCCAGAGCAGCGCCGAAATCACACTCAGGTACTTTTGCAATCCGATGTCTATCAAGGGTCACTAAACCGCCATGCGTATTGAAAACGCTTTTAATCATTCACTTGAAGCTCAGGAAAGCCTGAACACCTCGCTGAATTCAGCGCAGGGTGCACAGTTTTCCCTGATGTTGAGTTTTATGATGGCGCCGGTTTATTCACCCGACCTACCCGGACTTTACAATACCCTGCCGGCGTATGCGCCCCAGCCTATCCATCCGGCACATATTCCCACCAAGTATGATCCTCCGGGACTGAGCAACTACAACCTTCAGCCTCCCAATCATCATGACATCGTTCTGGTGGAAGATACTTACAGCCGCAAGCTGGCTCGCCAGATACAAGGCGGCATGGGTGAAGCTCTGGCTTATGGCAACCCTGGCCACTTCAGTTGGCTGCGTGCTCTAACTGAAGAGTATCCCAAGTTGCAGTACGTCACGACCATGAAACCGGCTCAGGCACCTCCCCCACGCCAGGTTGCTGCCGCTTATGCTGCCCAGGCCAAACCGGATACGGAAACTCTGGTCAAGGAACTGAGCAACTTGAAAACAGCAGCCTGAACCACTGTTCTAGTTCACGACCCCCAATCCTGATAACAACTGTCGCATGGTGGCTTCGTCTTCATCGTTGATTTCTGCCTTTTGAGGCAGGTAAATACTGAAGCAACTCCCCTCGCCCGGCTTTGACTCAACCTGAATATTGCCGCCATAACGGCGAATCAGGCTGCGACTGACGGAAAGCCCCAGACCGTTACCACCCTCACGGGTCGTAAAAAAAGGTTCAAATATCCGTGCCTGAACCTGCGGCTCCATACCTTTGCCTTCATCCCTGACTCTGATTTCCACGCCCGGTTTACCTGCTGGTGTTTGCCAGGGGTGAGTGGATAGATAAACCTTGCCAGGCTGGTTGTCCAAAGCATTTCCGGCATTGATCAGGAGATTGACCAGTACCTGCTGCAACTGCTGACGATTGCCCTGTACATGACCCACCTCCTGATATTCCTGAACCACTTCGACTTCCTGCTTATCCAGGGCGTGACGCACGAGGGCCAGAGTGTCCTGAGTCACGGCATTGATGTCCAGGGTATGCAGTTGGTCGACCATTTGTCCGGGCCGGGTGTATTGTAAAAGATTATTGATGATTGCCCGTATGCGGTAAACCTGCTCAACGACGGTATCGATTTCTTCCTGAACCGGGGCAGCTTCGGCTCCCAGCTCGGCCTGAAGCAGATCCATGTGGCCCAGAATGACTGCAGCAGGATTATTGATTTCATGGGCAATACCGGCAGTCAGCTCACCCAGAACCGCCAGTTTCTCTTTGGTAAACAGCTCTGCACGGGTCGCTTTGAGCAGTTCAATATGTTCTTCCAGATCCAGAGTTTTTTGCCTCAGGCTCAGGGTGCGTTCCTCAACCTTTTTTTCCAGTTGCTCTGCTGCCGCCTGGATTTTCTCCTGGCGTGAATCCAGCTCATCCAGCATGGCATCAAACTGAAGAGCCAGGTCAGCCATTTCATCCTGGGTCTGTAATGGCCCAATACGTGCATCCTGCCTACCTGCACGAACGGCCATCACGGAATCGTGAATGCGCTTGACCGGAGCAAACAAACGGTTGCCGCCCTGCCAGACAAAAAAAGCCGAAACTAACAGCACAATCAAAAGAACCAAGCCAAGCTCTGCCAAAGTCTTGATATACTGCTGAAAAAACGGGCTTTCCGAAAAACCCGCATAGAGCACTCCTATCAGCTTACCCTGCAGGTCATACAGAGGCTCATAAGCACTGATAAACCAGTCATTGACCACGAAAGCCCGATCCAGCCAGACTTCCTCCTGCTTTAAGACCTTGTCACTGACTTCAGCGGAAATACGTGTACCGATCGCTCTTTGTGCTGCTGCCCCTGCTTTACTCATCAGTCCCGGCACATTGGTGGTAATCCGCACTTCATCCAGGAACAGGGTCACCGTACCCAGGCCACCTTCTGGCAGAGCACCCGGGCCATAAACCAGCTCCCGAATGGTGTCGACAAATTCCAGGTTGTGATTAAGCAACAGTCCACCATCCAGAAGATAAGTGACTTCACCCTGAGTGTTGGTGATGGGATGAAGACTGCGAACCAGCATAGCCCTGTCTTCGACCTGACGCTCTGTGGGCCGGGCCCGGGGAGTTGTGATAATCTCAACCTTGGCCTGCTCTGCCAGATTCGGGTGCCAGGCTTTCAGCTCTTCGGCACCCATCACGGACAGCCCGGTCAAGCTCTGTCCAGCGACCACCCGGGAAGTCAACCCAGCCAAGCTGGGTTGCTGCTTTTCCAGAGCCTCCAGCTCTTCAACCGGCAGGAGGCGCAGAAAATCAAAGTCATGGTTGTGGCGAATACGGGCTACCAATTCTCTGAGTCGTTGCTCATCTTGCTGTACCAGGTCATCGTGCACTTTCCAGGCATTGCTGAGCTGAACCAAACGTTCCAGCTGTCTTTCCTTCATTATTTGCAGACTTCCCTGAGCCACGGACAGATCAGCAGCCACCTTCATATAAAGCTGGCGATCCGTGTAGGTGGAAGTCCAATAGGCAGTCAGCAAAGCCAGTACACCCAGGGTGAGCAGTATGGGCAAGAGGGTCAGAGCCAGCAGCTTGCCTTTTACCGAGCCCCGCCAGGGTGCTCTCATTACTGGGCACCTGTTGAAAGGCTATTTGCCACATCCCAGGTTGCCAGCTTGCGATCCAGGGTTTTGCGGGCTATTCCCAACTGGCGTGCGGCCGCAGATTTGTTGTTGTCGCAAGCTTCCAGAACCTTGAGGATATGTGTTTTTTCCACTTCATCCAAAGGCCAGCAACTGGGATAACCAGAACCTGCTTGAACAGCAGTTGCCGGCTGCTCCTTGTTTAAATCTTCCAAAGGCAGCCGACCCAGTAAAATACAACGCTCAATAAAGTTCTTCAGCTCCCTGATATTGCCACTCCACGAATAATTTTCCATGGCTTTCAGGTCGTCATGGCTGAAGGGAATTGCTTCCAGGCCCAGTTCCTGAGACAGCTTGCGGGAAAAATAGTGGGCCAATTGAGGGATATCTTCACTGCGCTCACGCAGGGGAGGCAGAGTCAGGGTCAGCACATTCAAACGAAAATACAGATCTTCACGAAAACGGCCGGCTTTGACTTCTTCATCCAGCTTGCGGTTGGTGGCGGCCAGAATCCGTACATCCACTTTCACTTCCTGTTCACTGCCCACAGGACGGATGGCTTTTTCTTCCAGAGCGCGCAATAACTTGGCCTGCATGGCCAGGGGCAGCTCTCCGATTTCATCCAGAAACAGGGTGCCCCCACTGGCGTAGCTGAACAGACCATCACGGGCTTTATTGGCTCCGGTAAAGGCCCCCCGGGTGTGACCAAAAAGCTCTGCTTCCAGCAGGTCAGGTGCTATAGCACCGCAGTTAACAGGCACATAGGGGCCTTGACGGCCTGATTTTTGATGCAATGCCCTGGCAACCAGGTCCTTACCTGTACCGGATTCACCCTCGATCAAAACGGCTGAAGGGGTTGGAGCCACTCGTTGCAGCACTCCCTCCAACTGTTGCATGGACGGACTGCTGCCTATCATGGGATTGTCTGCCTCAAGGAACTGACGCACCTCACGTTTGAGCAGGAAGTTCTCTCTGGCCAACTGGCGACGCTTGAGTACCCGCATCACCGCATTCATCATCTGTTCCAGACGAAAAGGCTTGAGAATAAAGTCGGCAGCACCCACACGCAGTGCCTGGATGGCAGTATCCAGTTCGGCATAGGCCGTCATGAAGATCACATCAGAATGGCGGTTGGGATCCTGCAGAGCTTCATGCCATTCAATACCCGAGCGTCCGGGCAGCTTGACATCCAGGATCATCAGGTCAAAGTGACAGCGCTGACGCAGAGCTTCCGCCTGTTCTATACTGCCCGCAGCTTCAACCAGCCCGAAATGTTTGCCCAGGGCCTTTTCCAGAAACTGGCGCATACCCGGCTCGTCATCCACCACAAGCACTGAGGCGGAGCGGCAAAGGTGTAAATCTGGCATGGCAGTCATAATAAAAGAACTCTCTAATGGACGAAATGCACCGGGCAAGCACTTAAAGTGTAGCATTTTGACTCAAGAGGAAAGCAAATTTTCCCTTTAAAAGACGCCCATCTTGCCAGCCACTTTACTGAACAGGCCGGTCAATACGGGAGTTTGGACAGAATCCGGCTTAAACCTGGCACTAACCCTGCTTGTTGGAAAGCCAACCCCACAGAAAACAACGATTGGAGATGTGCAACGTGAATTTCCTGGTTAAGCGTTTTGTATTGTTTTGCCTCCTGGCCATCAGTTTTCCCCTGCTGGCCCAGGATATTGTGCGCCTGGCCACCACCACCAGCACCTATAGTTCCGGTTTGCTGGATTATCTGTTGCCTCACTTTGAAAAAAAACATGGCACCCAGGTTCAGGTGCTTTCAGTCGGAACCGGTCAGGCCCTGCGCTTGGGCCAGGACGGTGACGTTGACCTGGTGCTGACTCATGCCCCGAATGCTGAGTCAGCTTTTGTGGAGGCAGGCCATGGCATTAAACCCAAAAGCCTGATGTATAACGATTTTGTGCTTCTTGGGCCGCTCCAGGATCCGCTCAATCTTTATGAAGCGCGCGGTGTACTGGATGCTTTCGATCAAATTCGCGCCAGCAACCAGGCCTTTATATCCAGAGGGGATGATTCAGGTACTCACAAGAAAGAAATGGAGCTGTGGAACCGCAGTGGTGGTCTGCCAGAGTTTTCTCGCTACCAGGCCGTAGGACAGGGTATGGGGCGAACTCTTATAATGACCAGTGAACTGCAGGGCTATACTCTTGCTGACCGGGGCACCTGGTTGGCTATGCAGGATAAATTGGAACTGGAGATCGTTTACGAAGGTGGAATTGATCTGGCCAATCCCTATCAAGTAATCCTCGTCAATCCTGAACGCCACCCCGACATCAATCATACCGGTGCCCAGAACCTGCAAGACTGGCTGGTTTCTCCAAAAGCACAGCAACTGATTGATAGCTTTACTGTTAACGGTGAACAGCTTTTCTACAGCGATGCTCAATAAGCAATGGAGTCGATTTCTTCAGCGACCCTTCAGGCTCTGCAGTTGCTGGCTTCCGGTGACCGCGAGCTGTGGGGCATTATCTGGCTGTCTTTTCGAGTATCGCTAACAGCCCTGTTGTTGGCTTTACCCCTGGCCTTACTGGCCGGTTTTGCTCTGGCCTTCTGGCGCTTTCCGGGACACTGGCTGTTGGTTACCTTAAACAACACCCTTCTGGCTGTACCCACTGTGGTCATTGGCCTGGTGCTTTTTCTACTCTTGTCGCGATCCGGGCCTTTGGGAGATTTACACCTACTGTTCAGCCAACCGGCCATGATTATCGGCCAATGGCTGATGTGCCTGCCCATATTGATTGCCATGAGCCATACCGCTTATCAAAGTATTTCCCGGCATGCCTGGGAAACGACCCGCAGCCTGGGCCTCTCCCGGCTGCGCAGCCTCTGGCTAATCACCCAGGAAGTTCGTTTTGCCCTTCTTGCTGCCGTAGTTGTGGCCTTCGGACGCATTATTGCTGAAGTGGGCAGTGCCATGATGATAGGTGGCAATATTGCCGGTCACACCCGCACCATTACCACGGCCATTGCTCTGGAAACTTCACGTGGAGCCTATGTTCAGGGTATTGCCCTGGGCATAGTACTGCTGGTTCTGGCTTTGGGACTCAACCTGCTGGTGGGCTATTTTCGGGGCAACACTGTGCAGGGGAGTGCCCATTGATGGCGATCAAAACACCACTGTTTTTGACGGCCAGAAACCTGGAGCTGCATTTTCAGGGTCAGGCTGTTTGGCAAATCCCTGAGTTGGAGTGGCAACAAGGTCAGTGTATCTGGTTACAGGGCCAGAACGGCAGCGGTAAAACCAGCCTGATGAAAATACTGGGTGGCCTGCAAAAACCCAGCAAGGGTCAGGTCAGGCTGAACTCTTCCTCAATCCGGCCTTTACAGGCCTGCTGTTACCTGCACCAGCAACCCTACATGTTCAACACCAGTGTCAGACGTAACCTGGAACTGGCCGCTCAGGGTAAAAAGCTGGAATCACAGCCTGGCAAAGAAGCCGTACTGGCTGCTCTGCACTGGTCACAACTGGAGGCACAGGCCGGGCAACCAGCCCGCACCCTATCCGGTGGTGAGCGTCAACGCCTGGCTCTGGCCCGGGCCAGACTGGTGCAACCGCACTTCTGGTTGCTGGATGAACCCACGGCCAACCTGGATACCGAAGCTGTACACAAGCTTGCGCAACTGGTCAGTGACCTAAAACAACAAGGCAGTGCTCTGTTGATTACCAGCCACCAGGACAATCCGGTAACTGAACTATGCAACAGCCATTGGTTATTGAATAATGGGAGGCTTGAAAACAAGCATCAGGAAACCACATGACAACCCCATCACTACCCATTACCGGAGTTATTCTGGCCGGTGGCGAAGGCCGTCGCATGGGAGGACAAGACAAAGGCTGGGTCGAATATCTGGGCACACCCTTGATTCAACATGTCAGCCAACGACTGCTTCCCCAGGTCAGCGAACTGCTGATTAACGCCAACCGCAACCGGAGCGACTACCAGTCACTGGGCTATCCGGTGACTGCCGATCTGGAAAGTGGCTTTCAGGGCCCCTTGATGGGCATCCTGACCGGGCTGAAAGCCGCCCGCCAACCCTGGGTTCTTTTTACTCCTTGCGATGGTCCTTTTTTGCCTGAAGATCTGGCTGAACGTTTATACCAGGCCGCCCTGAACAGCCAGCAACCCATTGCGGTTGCCAGTGATGGTGAGCGCCTTCAACCGGTAGTGGTGCTAATCAAACGTGACTGTCTGACACAACTGGAAGCAGCCATGCAGGACGGTGAACGCAAACCGGATCGCTGGTATGCCAAAGTCGGGATGACATCGGTTGTCTTTGCTGCTGCCAGCCTTCGCAACTTCAACCGGCCGGAAGAGGTTATCTAGAGATTTTTCCTTTATTGGTTAGTTAATTCCTGGGCATCAGGGAACAGGTCTTGCTCGGTATAGCTTAATAAAAAAGGAGCAAGTGGCCCCATGATTCAGTTTCCTCTGCCTGTACTGGGCTTTGCAGCCTGGAGCGGCACCGGCAAAACCACCCTGCTGAAAGCGCTGTTACCGCGTCTACGTCAGCGGGGTCTGCGTATAGGCTGTATCAAACACGCCCATCATGATTTTGATGTCGATACCCCCGGCAAGGATAGCTATGAGCTGCGCCATGCCGGTGCTGAACAGATGCTGGTTGCCTCCCACAAGCGCTGGGCTTTGATGGTGGAGGATGAACGCCAGGAGCCGCCTGAGCTGGTCGAGTTACTACAGCAACTGAATACACGCCTTCTGGATATGGTTCTGATCGAAGGCTTCAAAGCCGAAGCTTTCCCTAAAATCGAGCTCCACCGCCCCTCTGTAGGCAAGAGCTGGCGTTTTCGCGAAGACCCTCATATCTTCGCTGTGGCTACGGATGAACCGAGCGTCCTGCCAGCTGACTGCACCCTCCCCAGCCTGGATTTAAACAACCTGGAAGAGCTGGAAGACTTTGTCTGGAACTACTGCCAGGCACAGAAGAAAATTATGGAGGCCTGGACATGAGCCTTTCCTGCTTTGATTTTGCCGACCAAAAACCACAACTAACCCTGGAAGAAGCCCAACAGGCACTGCTGGAAACAGCCACACAAATCACACCTGCCATCAAACTGGGGTTACAAGAGGCCCAGGGGCTTTTTCTGGCCGAAAATATCCAGGCACCCATTCAGGTTCCACAGAACACCAATTCCGCCATGGATGGTTATGCCCTTAAAGGCAGTGAGCTAACCCAGCAGGAAAGTTGGAAACTGGTCGGCGAAAGCTTGGCGGGAAAGGGTTACAGCCAACCTTTGCAAGCTGGTGAATGTGTTTATATCACCACCGGGGCCCCCCTGCCTGAAGGGGCGGATACCATCATCATGATGGAGCAGGCCCAGTGCGAAGGTGACCAGGTCTTTTTCAAGCTGGGTGACAAGCCCCCAAAAATCGGCAGTAATATCCGCCAGGCCGGTGAAGACATTCAGGAGGGTCAGCTCTTGTTGCATCCCGGGCAGTGCCTGGGCAGTACCGAACTGGGCTTGCTGGCCTCACTGGGTTTTTCCGAGGTAAAAGTGCACCAACCTTTGCGAGTGGCTATCTTTTCCACCGGGGATGAAGTCACCGCTCCCGGCCTTCCCCTTCCTGCTGCCGGTATTTATGATGCCAACCGCTTCAGTATTCAAGGCATGCTGCAAAGCCTGAGTTGCCAGGTCACGGACCTGGGCATTCTTCCAGACGACCTTGATGCCATTACCAGTGCCCTGCGCAAGGCCAGCCGGAATCATCAACTGATTCTTACCTCCGGCGGGGTTTCGGTGGGTGATGCCGATTTTGTCAAACAGGCACTGGCTGACCTCGGTGAAACCCGCTTCTGGCGCCTGGCGATTCGCCCTGGACGTCCTTTCGCTTTCGGCCATCTCGGCCAGAACCAGCAAGGCAACACCTGCCTGTTTGCCGGTCTTCCAGGCAATCCGGTTGCGGCCATGGTCACTTTCATTCTCCTGGTGCAGCCCTTGATCAAAAAGCTCCAGGGCGGATATCAGAACCTGACCGCCACCTGGACCGCTCAAACCGAAGAGCTCCTGAAAAGCCGCCTGGGCCGCAGTGATTTTCATCGCGGTATTTACCAGGTCAATGCCGAGGGTCAGTTGGAAGTCCACACCACCGGTGCACAAGGCTCGGGGATTTTAACCTCCATGCACCAGGCCAACTGCCTGATCCGTATCCCCGACCATCAGGCAGAAATCCCTGCAGGTGATAGAGTCAGCATCTACCCTTTCCACCTATGGCTAGCTGAATAGAGGCACTTATGAACCAGTTAACACATTTGAATGCTCAAGGCGAAGCCCACATGGTGGATGTCTCTGACAAACAGGTCACTCAACGCACGGCTACTGCCTCAGCCAGCGTCACCATGCGCCTGGATACACTGAACATGATTATGGAAGGGGGCCACCCCAAAGGGGATGTTCTGGCCACTGCGCGTATTGCCGGTATCATGGCGGCCAAGCGTACTCCCGAGCTGATACCCCTTTGCCACCCCCTGATGCTCAGCAAGGTAGAAGTTGATTTGCAACCGGATGAACAACTACCCGGTATTCGTATTCAGGCCACCTGCAAACTGGCCGGACAAACCGGTGTGGAAATGGAAGCCCTGACTGCAGCCTCAGTTGCCGCCCTCACCGTATATGACATGTGCAAGGCCGTGGATAAGCGCATGGTCATCGGCAACACCTATGTCGAAGAAAAAACCGGTGGAAAATCCGGCGACTGGACTTTTGAGCCACCAGAGGCTGAGCCCCAGCAGCAACACCAGGCCCAAAAGCCTGCCCCCTCTTCAGAACAGGCTTTGCATATCAACTTTTTTGCTGAGCTGCGCGAACAACTGGGTGTGGATAACTTGAACCTGGAGTTGGATGATTTTTCCGGTTCAACCCTGGGCGACCTTCTTGAACATCTGAAAAACCAGAAAGAAAACTGGCACCACCACCTGAACAGCCCCAACCTGCTGATGGCGGTCAACCAGCAAATGGCCAAGCCCGGCCAAAGGCTAGAAGCAGGCGATGAAGTGGCTTTCTTTCCACCGGTCACCGGAGGTTAGGCATGAGCCAGCGCTTTATTTGCGTCCAAAGGGAAAGCTTTGATACCGGCAGGGAAATACAGCTGCTGACTGATCAGCGTAGCGATATTGGTGGCGTTGTCAGCTTTACCGGCTACGTCCGGGATTTCAACGAAAAGCCCGAAGTCACCGCGCTGACTCTGGAGCACTATCCCGGCATGACCGAACAGGCTTTGGAGCAAATAGCCAAGGAAGCAGAGATGCGCTGGGAACTCAAAGGTCTGCGTATTATTCACCGTGTTGGGCGCATGGAGCCCGGCGACCCCATTGTTCTGGTCGTCGCAGCCTCAGCTCACCGCCAGGCGGCTTTTGATGCCTGTCACTTCATTATGGATTTTCTGAAAACCCGTGCTCCTTTCTGGAAAAAGGAGCATACCACCAGCGGCGACTACTGGGTCAGCTCGCGCATAAGCGATATCCAAGCCGCTGAACGCTGGGAGAACAACTAAAATGAACACACCGGCAAACCTTCCCCGCCTGGTTGATAACTTTGGTCGCCAGGTTACCTATGTACGAATTTCGGTGACCGATCGCTGTGATTTTCGCTGTGTTTACTGCATGAGCGAAGACATGACCTTTCTACCCCGCAGCGAAATCCTCAGCCTGGAAGAGCTGGGGCGCGTTGCCCAGGCCTTCACGGAACTGGGTGTGGAAAAAATCCGCCTGACCGGCGGTGAACCCCTGGTGCGTCGTGACCTGCCCGAGTTGGTTGATTTTATTGGTACTCTGGGACTGAAAGACTTTGCCATGACCACCAATGGCAGCCAGTTGCCTCGTTATGCCAAAATCCTGAAAGCTGGTGGCCTTAAACGCCTGAATATCAGCCTGGATTCTCTCGAGCCGGAAAAGTTCCGCCGTATCACGCGCACCGGTGACCTGCAAAAAGTTCTGAAGGGGCTGGATGCTGCTATTGCAGAAGGTTTTGACGGTATCAAGCTCAATGCTGTGATCATGCATGGCCGCAACCAGAATGAAGTGTTGGATCTGGTCGAACTGGCCCGCAACAAGGGTGTGGACATCAGTTTCATTGAAGAAATGCCACTGGGCGAAGTCTCTGATCACCAACGTGGGGAAACCTACTGTTCCAGTGATGAAGTCCGTGAAATCATTGAAACCCACTACCCCCTGAGTGCTTGTGATAGTGAAACGGCGGGGCCTTCACGCTACTTTCGCATGGCCGACAGCAAAAGCCGGATTGGCTTTATCTCACCGCATTCCCATAACTTCTGCGGCGACTGCAATCGCGTACGGGTTACTGTGGAAGGCCGCTTGTTACTTTGTCTGGGCAATGATCATTCTATTGATCTACGTCCTTATCTGCGCGACCACCCCACCAACAACGAACCGCTCAAAGCTGCTATTATTCAGGCCATGGGACTCAAGCCTGAACAGCACCATTTCAGCAACAATGGCGAGGTTCAGATCGTAAGATTCATGAATATGACCGGAGGCTAATTGCAGGGGTCATCCACTCGCCTGAAACTGCCCTGGTGGCTTTGGCTGCTTTCTTTTCTGGCCGGCACTCTATTGGGTGCTGTCGCCCTCAGCTATACATCTGAAGGACGCATTAATTTACTCTGGGTCTGGTTGCTTTGGGCTGGCCTGCCTTTTCTGGGCAGTCTTATTGCCCTTCTGGCTCTTATTCGTCCTCCAACACGCCCTTGGGTAACCCGCTTTCAACGTTCCCTTTCCAGCTACTGGCAGCCGCAACCCCATCAACTCTGGTGGTTGCTCAGCCAGCTTAATGGCCTTTGGGTGGTTTTTGGCCTGGGTCTGCTGGCCGTCTTTTTGCTTTTACTGCTTTTCTCGGATTTGGCTTTTGGCTGGAGCTCCACCCTTTTAACGGATGGAGAACGCCTTTCTCAGTGGATAGCCACCCTGAGCCTGCCCTGGCAAACCTTCTGGCCGCAGGCAGTACCCAACCTGGATTTGATCGAACAAACCCGTTTTGCACGTATTGAGTCCAGCGATACTTCTTTTGCACTGGCCAGCCGTTGGTGGCCCTTCTTAATGGCCAGCCTGCTCTTTTATAACCTGCTTCCACGCTTGTTACTGACCGGCCTGTGTCGCTGGCGGGCCCTGATACTTTCCCGCCAAAAACTCAACATTCACAGTACCCAACCGGCAGCCTCCCAACCCAGCGCCTCTGCTCCTCTTAACCAGGAGCAGGCAGCAAACTGGCAGAATGTCCATTGCATCTACTGGCAAACACCACCCCCATCAGAGCCCGCTAAACCCTACCTGAGCCTGGGGCTGGGAAGCTGGCAGGAGGAAGAAGAAGCCTGGGCGACCTGGTTGGAAAAGCCCCCAGAAAAACTTCTCTGGAAAGTTGCTGCCCGGCAAACACCTCTGGCCGAACTGGGTGATAAAATCCATCAGGCCCACCAACTGGGCATCCACCAGGCTCTGCAATTACAAGCAACTCCCAAAGATTCGCGCCATCTTGCCAGCTGGCAGGCCTTTGCCCGCAAACATCAACTGGTCTGGCTGGAGCCTGAGGTATGAACAACTACCCGCACTTTTGTGTTGTCGGTCACCCCAACCAGGGCAAATCCTCGATTGTCTCGACTCTGGTGGAAAATGATAGCGTTCTGATTGGCATGGAATCGGGAACTACCCAGAAAAATGAACGCTTTGAATTCAAAATAGACAATCAATTGCTACTGGCGCTCACTGACACTCCCGGCTTTCAACGCTCTCGCCAGGTTTTGGCCTGGTTGCAGCAGGAGGAAGTCAGCCCGGCACAACGCCCGGAGCGTGTGCGGGCTTTTCTGGATGAACCAGGGCATGCCGAACGTTTTCCTGATGAAGTCCAGTTGCTGGAACCCATCATGGCGGGTGCAGGCATTCTCTATATAACCGATGCCGCCAGTGAGCTCACCGCAGCTGATGAAGCAGAAATGGAAATCCTGCGCTGGACGGGACAGCCCCGCATGGCTGTTATCAACCCGATCAGCCCCGACTCAACCCACGAGCACTGGCAAACCACTCTTAACCAGTTTTTCCAGTGGGTGCGAACCTTCAATCCCATGACGGCCACCCTGCCAGCCCGCCAGGCACTCCTGCGTGCTATGGCAGAACTCACCAGCGCATGGACCCAGCCTCTTACTCAGCTCAGCCAAAGGCTGGCAGAAAGAGATCAGCAACGCCTGGAAGAAGTCAGCCTGGAATTGGCAAGCTACTGGTGTGAGCAAATCAACCGCCGGGAGCCACTTTCCAAACTCCCCCCTCTGCTGAGTGACAGCCCGGAAAACTACCTGCAACAACGCCTGGATAAAGCTGAAGCACAAGTGTTTCAGCAACTGGCTCAGGACTGGGGTCACGGCCACACCCAGTTGGCTCTCAACAGCTCCTGGGATTTGGACAGCGACAGCCTGATGAATACCGAGAACTGGTATCTCTGGGGATTAAAACAGAAAGACCTTTTACTGGTCAGTGGCGCAGCCGGAGTTGCTGCGGGTTCTCTGATCGACCTGGGAGTAGGCGGGTCTTCCTTTATGCTCGGCGCAGTATCCGGCGGGCTACTGGGTTCAACCAGCGGCTGGTGGGCCAGCAAACAGCTGCCGGGAAAACGCCTGGGCTGGATTCCTCTGGCAGGCAAAAAAGACTATGTCGGCCCGGTTCGCCACCCCAACTTTCCTCTGGTTGTTATGGCCCGCGCCCTGACCTTTACCCAACTGCTTTGGCTGCGTCCCCATGCCCAGCGCACCCGCCTGACCCTCCAGGCCCAAGCCAGCGACTGGCCCCGCAAACAACAGGTGCAACTGCTGCAATGGGCCAAACTACTCCAGCAGGGAAAATGGAAAGCCAAACACCAGCAACAGCTCAGCGAATGGATCAGCGAACAACTAAGAGAAAGGCTAAAAGCAGCCCTGCAAAAGGAAGAAAAAAACACTTGGCAGCAGTGAAAGAGCTTCAATCATCTTTCACTATTTGTAGGGCTCAACTACTTCAGCCAAGGCTCAATAAACACCTTCGCCTGATAGTAAATGGCTTCCACTTCAGGGTAAGCGTTATACACCTGATTGATAACCTGACTCATGCTGACTGGATCATCCTCATATTCGTGAGTCAAAAGACTTCTGAGATTTCTCAGCTTTAGCCAGCCTTCTTTGCTGTCAATGGCCCCCAACTGCTCCAGTCGATTTAGCTTGTCCAAAAAAGGCTGGCTGCGTGCAGGCTCCTCCAAAAGATCAAGCATTTGCCTGAACAAACGCTCTCCCATGGCATCCTGCATTTTGATATAACGAAAAATGTACTGATCCAGTGATTCTATGCTTTCCTCAGAAAGCGCCTGATAAGCCTGCTCATCCAGTGGCAGCAAGGGTGCCAATTTTCCACGGGCATAACTCATACGCTTCAAATGCAGCTCACATTCCTTGAGTGCCTTCTCAACCTTGGTTTTGCTTAATTCATCATTCACAACTCAATTCCTGTTTAATGACAGTCACTTCTTCAGGAGTCAGACGCATGGATTTTCTCTTTAAGCTACACCGCTTTTCATGGGCTGCAGACCTGCGAGCAAGGTTTCTGGAGCAATATCCTGCTCATTAGGCCAGGTAACCGCCCCAAGAAAGACATCAACCTGAGAAAAGTAGGTTTTATCTTTTAGCTCCCTGAATACCCCGTGATCAAGATAGGGCTTCAGATCAAAGGTTCCTTTTCGCCCATCCTCCAATTCAACATAGATTTGGTAGTCGTCCAGAGGACGTACTTTCTTCACATCCCAGTACATACACACCTCACAGAGGATCAATTTTATAGGGTGGCTCACCGGAAACAGCAAGATCCCAGTCAGCCACTAACTCGTCCCGGTGTAGCTCTATCCATGCCTGAACAAGTCGTAGCTGCTTTCTGGGAAGCTCCCCGGCAAGTATTTCTCCATCATCAATACAGATCGAGGCTTCAAACTCTGCATAGCGAGCATGAATATGTGGCAAACCATGGTGTTGGTTATCTAGAAAATACATTCTTACAATGATGCCATAAAACATTGAAATTACAGGCATTACTTCAGCCCCCCACATTGCCTATCCCAATAAGCTGATTTCACTTTCCGTCAGTCCGAATAGCCCATTTACTTCCTGGTTAAGCTTAACTTCTGTCTCAATCAGCTGCTGGTCAAGCTGGCTGATTTTTCCTTTTTCGTTTTCGAAATAGTCTTGCCAGTCGTTGCGCTCAGCAACGGGCATCAGGGTATCTTTGGCCTTGAGTTTGAAGCTCTTTTTCAGTTCACTTTGCAGGGTTTTGAAGTCCAGAAGCCACCAGTTGAGGCTTTTGGTGTTGAGTTTCGGTTCTTGATCAGCAGGGCAGAGGTCGTCAGTCAGGCGGCGGGTAAAACGCTGTCGTTGCTGTTGACGTTGTTCAGCCAGTTGTTGGCATTGCTGGGCCAGGGAAGCAATTTTCTCCTGTTGGTCGTCTGCTGCAGGCGGTAAGGGTATACGGTTCAAGTTTTGCGAGAACATTCGGTAAAAACCACCACGAACTGAGTCTGCGATGCCTGTTAGAAAATACCAAACCGCTTTGGAATTTAGTAGCCCCACCAAATAAGTATTACCGTGCGGATAAAAATAGGCGGTGTTACTGGAAAAAGCTCCTGTGGTATCAAGATGAAATTTGGGACTATCAGTAATATCCGGGTAAAAAACTTTGGGCAAGGCAAACTTATCATAATAAGCACACGCCCGTAGCTCCCACCAAAACTCACCTTTATCCCCTCTTTTGCGTGCTTTTTCGGCAAAGGGTAACAAGTGGCGGGCTACAGCAGAATAATGGCTACTCAGGTAATCCCAGGCTGTGTCTTCACTGAGAGAAGCCTCTTTTGCCAGTTGCAGCTGCTGACGTGTCCAGAATTTGGGCAGGGCTATCAGCCAAAGATTGCGCCCTTGGGCATACCATTTTTTAAGATCCTTGCCTTCCAGAAACGGCTTGAGGACTTCGGCTGAATTCGGGTCTTCTGCAACCAAGGCATCGCGGGTAGTCTGGTCAATGACAAAAGCTTCATTACAACCCGTTTTAACCCCATACAAGGGCGAACCATAGACTTCTTTAATCGTGGGGTAGGGCTGACCTTGAGCATCGTGGGTCAGCTTGTATCTTAAGGCAGCCAGGCTTTCATCTTCCAACTGCCAGCCTGATTCCTGAAGCTGGCTCTGAGGCATTTGGCCCTGATGCTGGCTGAAAAACTGGTTGAGGTTGTCCGGTAGTTGATCCTTCAGGCTGAGCATGTGCAGACGCTGGCCTGGCTGAGGCTGAGTGTTTTCCAGAATCAAAATCGCAGGGTAGGTAGTGACACCTTCAAATACCTGCAAATCGCCAAAGTCCACCACCTTGCTAAAGCTGGCTTGCTCCGCCAGGTATTGACGCAGGGGTTTACCGGAACCCGTTTTGAAGAAAGTGGCTGAGCTGATATACCCCAGCAGACCCCCTGGCTTGAGCAGCTTCAGGCCCAGCTCAAAAAAGTAGGCGTAGAGATCAACCACACCGTGATAAACCCGGTAGTGTTCTGCCAGCCAGGGCTTGAGATCACTAAAGCGCTCCTGGCGTACATAGGGCGGGTTGCCCAGCACCACATCAAAACCACCTTCTGCAAAAATATCCGGGAAGGCCTGCTGCCAGCAAAAGCCTTCAGAGGTGGCCGCTTCAGAAAAGCCCAGGCTGTTGCCCTGGCGAATACAGGCTTCCAGGCTGGTCAGGGGTTTGCCGCGTTCCGCCGTTTTCAACCAAAGTGAAAGACGTGATATTTCTATGGATTCTGAATTGATATCCACACCGTAGAGATTGCGGTTGAGGATTTCCTTGTTGAGGTCGAATACTCCGGGATGGCCGGTCAGCTCCGCCAGTTTGTCATTGATTCGCTGGTATTCACTGTGCAAATAATCAAAAGCAGCCACCAGAAAAGCACCGGAGCCACAGGCGGGGTCAACCACACGAATACTCTGTAAAGCTTCCTGCCAGGCATACCAGAATTTAAGCTCCATCTGTTTGCCTTTTTTCCATTGGATACTGCCATCCTTTTTGACTTGACCGTAGTTGCCCAGCAAATTTTCAAATCGCTTTTGCAGATACTGGCCGAGTGTCTGCTCCACAATAAAAGCAGTAATGGTATCCGGCGTATAAACCACACCCTGGAGTTTGCGTTTGCCGGATACGGAACGAGCTTTGTCCTTACGCTTGAGTTCGGCCCCCTGCTGCAGTTGTTCAGTCAGCTCTTCCAAATCGGCAATGGACTGTTCAAAAATATGCCCCAACACGGTAACGGATACTTCGGAGGCAAAATCATAGTCGGCCAGCTCTTTAAAAGCTTCGCAGAGGCTGTCACTGACTTTCAGTTCGTCCAGCAGAGTGTCTTCAGCAAAAAGACCGCCATTGTAGGCGGGGATATTCAGTTGGCTGTTGCCTTGATCAATGGCCCGGAATAAACCCTTGAAGTTTTCATACACAGGGCGGGGGTTGTAGGGGTCAGCATGTTGATAAGCCTGAGCAATGGTGCTTTCCGGGATCAAGCCGGAATCTTCAGCGAAGGCAACAAACAGCAGCCGATCCAGTAATTTCTGAGCAGGGGCAACCAGATCAACGGGCGAAAAATTCGGGTTGGCTTCAATCAGGCTGACGATTAAGGTTTCACGCAGGCTTTTGTAGTCATCATAAAGACGTTCAGTGATTTCCTTGCCAACTTGATGGGTCTGCTGGAGTAGTTCCAGGGTTCTGCCTGTAAGCAGGTTGTCAGCATGGAGGCAGAGTTGGAAGCGGGCATATTCCCAAGGGTCATCCAGTCGGGCCAGATCAAACTGCTCATAAACCAGGGAGGTTTCGCCAATATGGTAAAGGCGGATTTCCAAATAATTGGTCACCAAAACCCACTCGACACCTTTTACATCACGGGCATACTCCCAAGCTTGCTGGATCGGGCTTTTATGACGACCCGGCATAATGGCATCCAGATTCGTTGTTTTAGCACCTTTAGCTTCAAAAACCGCCTTAACCTGATCCTTGCTTTTATCGTTACTGAAACAACCCAGTGCCAAGTCAACCTCACCTTTGGCGATCCGGTATTCCCTGGCAACGGTATAGTGATCCATTTCACCAAAAACACGATAGCCAAGCAGCTTGACCAAAACCTGCAAGGTGAAAGAAGCATGAAGGGACTTTTCATTCTGCTTTTTCAAATCACCTGATTTGATCCTGTCTTTCCAGGCTTGCAAAGCTTCCAGGTGATCGGCGGGGACGGGCTGAGGGTTGAGGTGTTTGTTAAAAACCTTGGGGGCAATCAGGGGCATGCCTACTTCCTTTTAGAGTCCGTTTTGCACATTGTAGCATCGGCAACACCAGACGGGCAGGCAGCCCCTGGGTAGGTTTTAAGACTGCATTTTCACGGCAATTTTCGCGACATATTCACCCTGATGGCGGGCAATACCCAGTTCTCTTGAATCAGGCAGACGGGAACCATCACCACCAGCCAGGGTAGAAGCACCATAGGGAGTTCCACCGCCCACCTGGGAGATATCAAAAAGGGCAGGGTCAGTGTAGCCAATCGGTACCAGAACCATGCCGTGGTGGGCCAGGGTTGTCCAGGTGGAAGTAATGGTCATTTCCTGACCCCCGCCAGTGCCCGTGGAAGTAAATACACTGGCCACTTTGCCAGCCAATGCGCCCTTGGCCCAGAGACCGCCCGTCTGATCCAGAAAGTTACGCATCTGACCGGACATATTGCCAAAGCGGGTTGGGGTGCCGAAGATAATAGCATCAAACTCGGCCAGATCCTCCGGCTTGGCAATGGGAGCAACCTGATCTGTTTTGCCGCCTGCATTCTTGAAGGCATCCTCCGGCATGGTTTCCGGCACTCGCTTAATGGAAACCTCCACACCTTCAACGCTTTGCGCCCCTTCAGCTACCTTTTCGGCCAAGGTTTCGATATGCCCATACATGGAATGATAAAGCACAAGTAGTTTGGTCATAAAACGACACCTATTTTGAGTTGATGTAAAAAAAAGTATTTTTACTCTAGTCAAGATATCGAAGACTAGCCATCAAACTCAGTATTTTATTGCATTCACATATACCCATGAGTGCTGACTTTCACTGCCTTGCTGGTGTCGATTTCTTGACAGGCTGGGCAAGGAAGCCCAGGATATATGCATCTTCGAATATGCTGTCTTTCAGGAAATCCTTTAATGACCAACAACAGTAGAACCCAAGAAGTGCCTTCAACTGAAAGCATGGGACTTTTTGGTCGTTTTCTATCCGTCTGGGTTGCTTTGGCCATCGTCGGAGGCATTCTGATTGGCCAGTATGCACCGGCCATTCCTGAAACCCTGGCTGCCTATGAATATGCCCAAGTCTCCATTCCAGTGGCAATCCTCATCTGGGGGATGATCTTCCCAATGATGGTGCAAATTGATTTTTTAGCTATTCTGGGCGTGCGCAAGCAACCCAAGGGCTTGGTTATCACCACTACCGTCAACTGGTTGATCAAACCCTTCACCATGTTTGCGATCAGTTGGTTTTTCCTGCTGGTGGTTTTCCAACCTTTTATTCCCGAGGCTCTGGCTTATGAATACCTGGCTGGTGCCATCCTGCTGGGTGCGGCTCCCTGCACGGCCATGGTGTTTGTCTGGAGTTATTTGACCCGCGGGGATGCCGCCTACACTCTGGTTCAAGTTGCATTGAATGACCTGATCATGCTGTTTGCCTTTGCGCCCATCGTCGTCCTGCTATTGGGGATTTCCAAAATCCCGGTGCCCTGGGATACCGTGGCACTTTCTGTAGTGCTCTATATCGTCATTCCCCTGGCTGCAGGTTATATCACCCGTATTTCTCTGATTAAACGTAAAGGACTGGAATGGTTTGATCAGGTGTTTATGCCTAAAATTGGTTCGGTCACCCCGGTTGCCTTGATCATCACCCTACTGCTGTTGTTTGCTTTTCAGGGTGAAGTGATTCTCGCCAACCCCCTGCATATTGGCCTGATTGCCGTTCCTTTGATTATTCAAACGGTGCTGATTTTTCTGCTCGCTTACTATTGGGCAAAAAGCTGGAAGGTGCCCCATAAAATTGCTGCTCCTGGTGCCATGATTGGCGCCAGCAATTTTTTTGAACTGGCTGTTGCTGCTGCCATTGCTTTATTTGGCCTACAATCCGGTGCCGCTCTGGCTACTGTTGTGGGGGTTCTGGTCGAAGTGCCTCTGATGTTGGCCCTGGTGAAATATGCCAATCACACCCGCAGTCAGTTTGCTGATAAATGAGCTGCCCTTAACCGCGTACAGAAAAACCAATAATTGCATTGATAGGACTCTATCAATAACTGCGAAGCAAGGCTTACAGCTTAACAATAAGCTTGCCTTCATTGCTTCCGGTAAAAAACAGATTCAGTCCCGTCATAGCTGACTCAAGTCCTTCCAGAGTATGAGAACGGTATTTGATTTTGCCTTGCTGAACATAGGGGGTCAGTTTTTCCAGCAATTGCGGTGCCTTGTGCAGGTGATCCGGCATGGTGAAACCCTGAATCAGCAGGCGCTTTCTGATGATATTCACCCAGTTCGGGCCGGGGCTGGGCTCGCGTGCGGTGTAGTCGGCAATCATGCCACAGACCACAATACGACCATGAGCATTCATACGCTCAAATACCCGGTGCTGTATCGGGCCGCCGGTATTTTCAAAATAGATATCGATGCCATGTGGTGCCAGGTCGTCAAGCTTGGCACCCAGGTCATCAGTCTTGTAATTTACAGCCCCATCAAAGCCCAGCTCCTTGACAATCCAGTCAGCTTTTTCAGAGCTGCCAACGACACCGATTACTCTCAGGCCATCGGCCTTGGCCAGTTGCCCGACAATGGAACCGACTGACCCTGCAGCACCTGAGACAACAAGGGTTTCACCGGCCTGGGGTTTGCCGATATTGAAAAGTCCCTGGGTTGCGGTTAAGCCGGGCAAAGCAAAAACCGACAAGAGCATTTCGGCGGGCAGGGACGCATCCACCTTGTTAACTCCCTGGCCTTTGCTGACAGCCATTTCCTGCCAGCCAAACATGCCCATAACCCGGTCACCTTCTGCAAAATCCGGGTGTTTTGATGCAACCACTTCACCCAGGCCAGAAGAACGCATTACAGTGCCCAGCTCTACGGGCGGTACGTAGCTCTCGGTATCAGGTGACATCCAACCAAGCATGGCAGGGTCAAGGGACATATGCGTTTGGCGAACCAGAAACTCACCTTCAACCAGATCAGGAACAGGCTTTTGGACGACCTCAAATAAATCAGGCCCAATGGGGCCGTTAGGGCGTTTAATCAGGTTGATCGCTGTATAAGTACTCATCATTGTTTCTCGCTCTCTAGTTAAATGCAGGCAGGAGTGTTTTATCTGCCACCCATTATTAAGCAAATAAACTTGAGAAAAAGCACCAAATTGACCAATATTTATTGCCTTAAAGACAAAGGTGAGTAAGGAAATACAGAATGGATCAGTTACGAGCAATCAAGTATTTCGTGAAAGTGGCGGAAACCAGCAGTTTTTCCAAGGCGGCTGAGCACTTTCGTGTGCCCCCTTCTTCGTTATCACGGCGAGTAGCGGATCTTGAAGCTCACTTGGGGGCCACCCTATTGATACGCTCAACGCGAGTCGTTCGCCTGACGGAAATTGGTCGCCGCTATTACCACGACATCAGCGAAGTCCTGGCGCAATTGAATGCAACGGATGAAACCGTCCGCTTTTACCACGCAAAACCCATGGGGCGATTGCGTATCAGTGCAATGGTAGGCTTTGGGAAAGCAATACTCTTACCCTTGATGGATCGCTTTAATCAGTTATACCCGGATGTACAGCTGGACATAACCCTGAGTGACGAGCTGAGCGTACTGGATCGGGATGATGTCGACGTTGCTATCCGCGGTGGGTATGCACCCGATGCGCGGGTAGTCGCGATCAAACTGATGAACAACGATTTTATAGCGGTGGCTGCACCCGACTACCTGGCTCGCCATGGAACACCGCAGCATCCTGAAGAGCTGCAGCAGCACAAAGGTCTGTATTTTCGTGCCCCTCAGGGGCCCATCCAATGGATTTGTGAACTGGACGGACGTTGGCAGAATGTTTCCGCACCCAGCATCGGAAGTGCCAACAGCGGAGATTGGCTGCTGAGCCGGGCGGTTCGTGGTGAAGGAATACTCATGTTGCCTGCCTGGGTACTGAAACCCTATCTGGAGCGCCAGGAACTGGTTCCACTGGCGCTGAATCCACCCCTGCAAGTCACCACACAACCTGATATGGCTATTTACCTGCTTTACCAAAAAACCCGTTATCAGGTTCCCAAGGTACGTGCTCTGGTTGATTTCCTGGTTGATGAGATAGCTGGTTATCCACTTATCCCACCTTTTTCATCCGATCCAGCCTGAGCCTTTGGCGTTGATCAAAAAGCCTGCGACTTCCGGCCAACACGGCCAGCAAAGCGCCCAGTCCGGTACCCAGGACGATGATCAGCATAATAAGAATCTGGTATTTCACGGCAAGTGCTGGAGCGGTGCCAGCCAGTATCTGGCCGGTCATCATGCCGGGCAGGCTGATGATGCCTGCAGCGGCCATGGCATTGATGCTGGGGATCATCCCGGCACGCAGAGATTCACGGCGTACCTGCCCCAAGGCGCTTTGCCAGGTTTGTCCCAGCAGCAGGCGGTTTTCGATCTGACTGCGTTGCTGCCAAGCCATCTCGGTCAGACGATCCAGGCTCAAGGCGACACCGGTCATGGTGTTGCCCAGAAGCATGCCCAATAAGGGAATGGCATATTGCGGGGTGTACCAGGGGTCGGGGCCAATAATGACGATCAGGGTCAGCAGAGCCACAGAAAAGGAAGAGACAAACATCGACAGGGTGCCAATCCCATAAGCCCAGACACCGGTCAGGCGTCTTTTCTGGCGCGCCATGACTTCACGTCCGGCGAGTAGCAGCATGGCCAGTCCCAACAGGCTCACCCATAGCAACGAGCCGACCGCAAAGAGGGCTTCCAACACCAGGCCAATCAGAGAAAGTTGGATGATGGTTCTGGCTGCGCCAACCAGCAGGTTACGGGTCAGTCCCAGATGCTTGAGGTGGGTAATCAGCGCCAGCAATAACACCAGAACAACCGCTATCCCCAGCTGCCACCAGGCCAGTTCAATTACGGCCATCTTGTACCTCCCGTAACTGCCCTTCCTGAATCACAAAGTGACGATCAGCAACCCTTTTGATTTGTTGGGGATCATGGGAAACCCAGAGGGTTGGCCAGGCGTTATGGCGAATCTTTTGCAGCAACCAGGTTTCCACCTTGGCGGCTGTCTCGGAGTCAAGGTTGGCTGTGGGTTCATCCAGCAATAACACCTGGGGTGTCCAGGCCAGAGCACGAAGCAGGGCAAGGCGTTGCTTTTCACCAGAAGAAAGGCGGCTGACTTCCCAGTTCAGGGCTGCATCGGGCAAGTCCAATTCAGGAAACTCAGCAGCAGAATAGTCATCCGGGAAATGTTCCCCAACCTGATCAAACCACCACTGGCTTTCGGCAGGCACCATTCTCACCCGCTGACGCCATTGGTGGGCCGGAAGGCTTTGTTGCTCAATATCTCCCAGCCAGATTTCACCCTGGTGAGGCTCCAGGTCAGCCAACACACGCAGCAGGCGGCTTTTACCGGAACCCGAGGCCCCTGAAATACAAAAGATGGCTCCCGGCGGCAAGGTCAGGTCAGTTCCTTGCAACCAGTCTGTATGCAGGTTGTTAACCCGAAACAATGGCATCCATCCGTCTCAAGGCTTCCTCAAGCTGGGCAGCAGGGCAACCAAAGTTCAGACGCAGATAACGCTGATCACCAAAAGCTTCGCCGGGCGAGAGAGCAACCCCAGCATCCAGAAAAGCCTGATAAGGGTTATCCAGTTCCAGTTGGCTGACATCCAACCAGGCAACAAAAGTGGATTGGGGGCGGCAGTAACCAATCATTTGCCGCCTTGGGAAAGCCGGGTCATGCAACCAGGCTTCGAGCAGATCCAGGTTGGCATTCAGATGCTGTTTCAAATCCTGCAGCCAGTCATGGCCTTCCTTCCAGGCTGCTTCAGCAGCCAGCAGACCCAGATAGTTCATATCCGGCATCAAGCCACGCATGGCCTTGCGAAAAGGGGTACGCAATTCAGGATTGGGAATAATCGCCACCGCGCAGGATAATCCGGCGACATTGAAGGTTTTGCTGGGGGCCATCAGAGTTATGGAATGCTGGGCTGCTGCTTCACTGATTGCCGGATAAGGCAGGTGTTTTACTTTTTCTTCCAACAACAGGTCAGCCCAGATCTCATCACTGATCACCAGCAGGTTTTTGTCTGTCGCCAGACGTGCAATCTCTTCCAGCTCCACCGGGGAGTAGATGCGCCCGGTGGGGTTCTGAGGGTTACATAAAAGCAGAGCCCGGGTTTGCGGCTGCAGCTGCATCGCCAGAGTGTCGACTTCCAGAGACCATTGCTTCTCACCAGGAACGGGGGCCCTGAGAGGAACATCCTGCACTTCTCGATTACGCAGCTTACCCAGCACACGTATGGGTGGATAAACCGGGGTCTGAATCAGGAGTTGATCCTGTTCAGTGGTGAGAGCCTCCACAGCCAGGTTGAAACCAGGCACGACCCCCGGCAACCAAACCAGCCAGTCCGTTTCAGGCTGCCAGCCATACTGCTGCTGACACCAGTTCAGAAATGCATCCACCAAGCCCTGAGGCACTTCACCATAACCCAAAGCACCCCGCTGCACAGCCTTTTGCAAAGCGTCCTGTACAGCAACCGGTGCTGGCAAGTCCATATCGGCCACCCACATCGGAATCACATCCTGGTCATCATAACGCTGCCATTTCAGGCTGGCAGTTCCCTTGCGGTTCAGGCGTGTGGAAAAGTCATTACTCATTTTCAGACCTTGAATTGTCCTACCAGGCGTTGCAGCTGTTCGGATAAGTCGGACAAGCTGTTACTGGCTGTTTGTGTATGACCGGTGGCTTCACTGCTTTCTTCACAGAGATTAACCAGGTTGACGACATTCATGTTGATCTCTTCCGCCACAGCCGCCTGTTGTTCGGCTGCAGTGGCAATTTGCTGATTCATATCACGGATACGCTCGACAGCCCGGGCAATCGAATCCAACGAGTTGCCGGCTTTTTCGGATGCGGCCACGGTGGACTCGGTATCGCGGATACTGGTATCCATGACTTTAACCGCTTCACTGGCACCTTCCTGAAGTTCAGTGATCATGCGGTGAATTTCCTGGGTGCTTTCCTGGGTACGGCTGGCCAGCGAACGCACCTCATCGGCCACCACCGCAAAGCCGCGACCGGCATCCCCGGCACGGGCCGCTTCAATGGCCGCATTCAATGGCCGCATTCAATGCCAGCAGGTTGGTTTGTTCGGCAACACCATTGATGACATCCAGAACTGTACCGATGTTTTCGGTATCCTTGCTGAGCTTGTGAATCACTTGCGTGGATTTTTGCACCTGCTCTGCCAAACGGCTGATGGCTTGAGTGGCCTCTCCAACACTGTCTCTACCTTCCAGAGCCGCTTCATCCATTTCATTGGCAGCCGTGGCGGCTTCACTGGCGTTGTGCGCCACATCATGGAAGCTGGTGCTCATTTCATTCATGGCCGTAGCCACCTGGTCGGTTTCCTGAGTCTGTTGCTGCTGCGTACTATGACCTTGCTCGGAAACACTGGAGAGTTGATCCGCTGCCGCTGCAACCGAGCTGACCGAGGAGCGAACCTCCATGACCAAGGCCTGGATCTTACTGATAAAATGGTTGAAGTGCCGGGCAACCTCAGCCACTTCATCACGGCCTTTTTCCGGTAGCCTGACCGTCAGATCACCTTCGCCTTGACTGATATTGCGCATGGCAGAAGCGGTGGTTTCCAGTGGTTTGATGATCGAACGCGAAATCAACCCGCTCAAGGCCAGCAAGAGAAGCAGAACAACGAGGGTAATGCCACCCAGCTCTTTCAAGCTGCTCATAAACTGGTTATCGATATCATCAACATACACCCCGGTCGCCACCAGCCAGTCCCATTCCGGGTTATAGCGCACATAGGAAAGCTTGGGTACGGGCTCGTCATTACCGGGGCGATTCCAGTAATAGGGCATAATCGATTCGCCCGTTTCCAGGGCTTCTTCGGTTAACATCCTGAAGAAGGGCTTGTCGTTGACATCTTTCAGGCCTGCCAGATTACGGCCACGCAGGTCAGGACTGGGGTGAGCAAGCATGTTCATTTCCGCATCATGCACCCAGACATAATCACTGTATTCGCCATAAGTCATGGCACTGATCCTGGCCAAAGCCTCCGCCTTGGCTTCTTCCTCGCTGAATTCACCGTCAGCAACCCTTTGCTGATAGTCCTTCACTACGCCTTCAGCGACGTCAACCAGGTGCTTTATTTCTTGCAGCTTCAAGCTTTCCATTTCACTATACTGGCGATTCACGGCAACCAGCAGAACAATCACCATACCCACAATGGCCAGGAGATTGATCATCCATATACGATGCTGAATACGTAGGTTTCTGAGCATAGGGCCCTCAAGATTCAAGTATCAATAGTTAATTTTCTTGCTACAGGTCATATTTTCGGTTTACGTTAACGTCAACGACAAATAAAAGTGCGGTTTTTATTGTTGAATTTTGTAATTTTAACCAAAACCTAGAGGGCAAACCATGTTTACCTATATTTTAACACCAGGCTTTACCGATACCGATGCGCTGGGTCATATCAACAACACGCGGCTACCCGTTTGGTTTGAGCTGGCCCGCAATGATGTGTTCCGGCTTTTCACACCCGATCTTGACCCTCAAAAATGGGTGCTGATTCTGGCGCGGATTGAGCTGGACTTTGTAGGTGAGCTTTTTTACGGCTCGGATGTGGAAATCAGGACTTATATCGACCGTATTGGCAAAAGCTCATTTACCGTTGGTCAGGAAGCCTGGCAAGGCGGTACGCTTGGAGCTAAAGGCCAGGCCATACTGGTGCATTACAGCTTCACCGAGAAAACCTCCCAGCCCCTTGAAGGTGAGCTTAGAAAATCTCTGGAAGCCCACCAGCGCCCGGAATAACCGCTTAGAAATGCAGCATCAAACCCAGGTGAGGGCGAAACAGAATGTCACCGCTCTTGCCTGTCACCGGATGATCCACACCATAAACCGCACTAACCGCTGCAGAGGCCACCATCCAGCGGGTGAGTGGCAATTCATACCCCAACCGAAGATCAGCACCCAGATCTGAACTGGCCTGGTCACCGTCCCAATAAGCGGCTCCCAGCTGGAAGAAGGTGCCACTCAGGTATTTTTCGTTATAGCGTTTGAAACCCGCCTCAAAAACCTGGTAGTCATCACCGCTAGCGGCCCCGAAAACCAGACCGGAACGACGTCCAAGTGAAAACTGATAAGACAGGTTGAGCTGACCATCATCAACTGATTTGTCCAGTTGCCGAACGGCATCATAGCCAAAAGCATGGCTGGTCGCAGCAGAGGTCTGAGCAACAACACCCAGACTCAGCACCAGGCCGAATATCAAGGCAACAAGAAAACGACTGGACATGAACAACTCCCACGTTAAAAATCCTAATTAAAGAAAGAGAAAACTTTTGATCAACGTCATGAGCGCAGGTCAGGCAAGGCAAAATTGATCGAAATAGCGGAGTTTACAGGCAGGTAAATGAGCATTTTGAGAGCAATTTTAACGCCGCATCACCAAGCGCAATAGTTAATCATAGTTTTCTAAGGTGGGCATCTTAAAATAAAACCTACCCCCTGCCTACTCTTAGCGGCTCGACAAGCGTTTAAAGCTGTTACGCAACCAGGCAGTCAATTGTTTTTTGCCTGTCAAACTCCGGTTCCTGACCAGTTGCTCCACAGACCAATCCTGCAGCAACAAACCCACCCAGGCGCCCAGATCTTCGCGCTCATCTTCAGAAACAGGCTGGTTTAAACGCTGCAGCAACCAGCGAGTCAGGGCGGTCAGAGTGATCGCCCAGGGTCTGTGGCCTTCGGCAAAAGCTTCCAGCTCACGCCGATCAGCCGTATTCAACGATGAATCCGACGCTTGAAAGCCTTGCAACAAAGACACTGCAAGCTCAGCAGGCAGGTTTTTTAAAGGCCGTCGCAGTTGTTCGGGCAGAGTTTCCACAAAGCGTGCCGCCAGACCCTGTTCCAACCCTTGACCGGTTGAAGTCAGCCCCTGCAGAATTTGCAGAGTGTGCTCACCACTGGCCTGATCCCGGGTAATCCCCAGTCGCACCGGCTTGAAACCCGCTTGCAGCCAAAAAGGTAGAAGTTCAGGCGTCGCCCCAAAACTGCTGCCCAGAAAGTCCGGCTGGGGGGTGGCGTTTTTACTGGCCTCAGCCTTCACCCAGGCCAGCAGCTGTGAACCCAGGCCCTGCCTTTGTAACGAGGGATGCACCAGAATGCGCTGAATACGCCAGCTTCGTAACTGGGCCGCCAGCGGTTGCCCGCCATGAAAGGTCAGCGACTGCGCCAACAGGTGTCCTTGGGGTCGGCGGCGTCCATAAAAAACCTCTTCGGCCAGGCCTGTATCCATCCCCCCCTCCTCCTGTATCCAGGCCAAGGCAAGAGGCAACTCACCGGCAAACATGCCTGCCAGACGAACCCCCGGTGCATCCAGAAGCTGTCGCAGATCATCCGGGGTGGTTCGATAGTGGGCCAGAACCAGCAAGCCAAAAACCTGGCGCAGCCGGGTTTCGTTTCCTGACAGTTCACTTCGGTTCAGCCACTGGGTGCTTACATTTTTCAGAGCTGCGGGAGGGTCCGGCACCTCGGTATCCAGAAGAAGCAACTGGTTGACCAAAGCTTCCAATGGATCGCCGCTCGCCCAGCGAATTGGTTCCTTCAGGACAAGCTCTTGCCAACCCGGTGCAATCTGGTTCAGGTGCCGAGTAAACCTGAGTGCAAATCCCCGACCATTACCTTCGTAACCCTGCTGGGTAGTGGCAAAAACGCACGCAGGATAAGCTTTCAGGAGTTGCTGCAAAACAGGAACCGGCAAAGCCGCAGCCTCATCCACCAGCAGCAAGTCGACTGGGGGCCTTTCCTGTAAAAGTGCATCCGGGGCCATGAATTGCAACGGCACATCCAGTTGTTGATAAAACCGCTGAAAAAGTGCTTGGCAGGCCAAAAAAGTCGGAGCAGTCACCAGAAGCTTCTGGTGTGGGTGTTTTTCCAACCAGGCAGCGGCAGCCAGACCCAGAGCTGAGCTTTTGCCCCGTCCGCGATGAGCCGTCACCACCAGAGGGGTTTTTTGGGGTTGCTGCCAAGCATTCAACAAGGACTGCACCAGATGCTGCTGATCCAGCGTCTTCGTGCCCCATTTCAGGGTTTTCAAAGTTGCTGATGGCGCGGCCTCAGGTTTATTCAGGGCAGGCAAAAAGGGCTGATAATCACCTTCCCGCCACATTGCAATCGCTGTATTTTCCAATACTTGCTGACAACGAACCAGAAAGCGTTGACTCAGTTCTTCGGATTGACAGGGCCAGGCAGCCAGGCGCTTATAATCCGGATCAGGGTGCTCAGACCAATTCTCTGGAGTCAGCAAGAGCAACAAACCTCCAGCCTGGACAACACCCGCCAGAGCGCCCAGGGCATCCGGACTGAAACCGGTAAAAGCATCAATCACCAGGCAGGGTTGTTCACTACCCAGCTCTTTACGGCTGCTTCCGGCCGGCAAAAGCCTGAAGCCTGATGCCAAGCCCCAGTCAGAAAGGGGCAAGGCTTGGCGACCTCCGGTCACCCACCAGCCCTGCTGCCAACCCGCTTGATGGATCACCGAAATGGCTTGCTCACGACACCAGTCACCCGAGCCTTGAAGCCAAAGCACCTGGCGATGGCGGTCACGTTTTAACCCCCACAGGAAATTTTTTAGATTCAGGCTCTTGAAATTGATTTTAAAAACCCTCAGATTAATATTGCAGCAACAATTCTAGGCAGCTTTCTTGCCTGCCATTTTTTCACAGCCTGCTCAGGCTAGAAACACTTTATACACAAAACACAGTACTGAACGCCTATTTCAGCCAGGTCGATGGCTCGTGCCTGTCTTTTGCGCTCAGCCCATTTAATTTTATTGGAGATCATTGAATAACGACACTATCCAGGAGGTACTCACTATGGATATGCAAGTTAAAGATCTTTACCCCTCTCGCACTGGTGGCGAAGCCCGCTGGCTTCCCCGTATTGACCCCGTTGTCTGGGGCAAAGCTGACCAAAAATCCGACTCTTTTACCTTGAATCAGGAACAACTCAATCAGTTTGATGACAACGGCTATATTATTCTGGATGGTGCTGCTGAAGACTTGGTGGCTCCCATTCAGAAAGAGCTGGAAGCCATGAAAGAACAGCTGCAGGGCCGTGAAGAAATGGTTGTCGAGCCGGACAGCAAAGAGCTGCGCTCCATCTTTCAACCGCATTTTTTCAGCGATTATATCCAGAAGGTTGCACGTGACCCCCGTATGCTGAATATTGCTCGCCAACTACTCGGCGATGAAGTTTACCTGCATCAATCCCGGGTCAATGTGAAGCCGGGCATGAAAGGCCGCTCCTTCCCCTGGCACTCGGATTTTGAAACCTGGCATGTGGAAGATGGCATGCCCCAGATGCGTGCGGTGACGGGCTGGATCATGCTGACCGAAAATGATCCTTTTAATGGCCCACTGTTCCTGATTCCCGGCTCCCACAAACACTACCTGTCCTGCGGAGGTATCACACCGGAAGACAACTACAAACAGTCTCTGCGCAAACAGGAAGCTGGCACACCCAACCTGGAAAGCCTGGACTGGCTAATCAAGGAAGGCAGTGGTTTGGCTGGTGCCTTTGGCAAGCCCGGCACCATTGTTTTCCATGAATGCAACATCATGCACGGCTCTCCAGACAACCTGGCCAGCTACCCACGCACCAATCTTTTCTTTGTTTACAACAGCGTGAAGAATGTTTGCAAGGCCCCCTTCAGTGGCCAAAAACCCCGGCCCTCCTTCCTGGCCAGCCGGGATACCACACCCTTGGAACCACTCAAAGAGCCTTTGAAATAAAAAATTATCCATAAAAAAGACCGCTGAATCGAGGGAGTGGATTCAGCGGCCAAAACAGGCAACGGAGAGCAACCAGCCAACAATCAGTTTTCATTCAGCTCTGGTTGATTTGTATACAACTGCAAAGCTTCAGGATTCGCCAGAGCATCCTGGTTCTTGACCGGGCGGCCATGGATCACTTCCCGCACAGCCAGCTCGACAATCTTGCCGGACAGGGTGCGGGGAATATCCGCGACCTGGATGATTTTTGCGGGCACATGGCGGGGCGTGGTTTCAGCACGGATGGTTTCG
>Ga0136591_1000062_pt1 | contig 48671 bp, 48 predicted proteins | sample AntRauMFilla3767_FD_104929 | JGI IMG/M metagenome (GOLD analysis project Ga0136591, IMG submission 104929) | Saline lake microbial communities from Rauer Islands, Antarctica - Metagenome Filla 3 #767 | ecosystem: Environmental > Aquatic > Non-marine Saline and Alkaline > Saline | place...
CTACGACGACGTAGCGTATCGACTGGCCCGGGGCCCGCTCGATGCCGTGGTCGGCGTAGCGCTCCAGCGCCGCCACCGTCCGTGTCCGCCCCTCGTAGTCTGCCAGCGGCTTCGACACCCGCTTGCGAATCACCAGCTCCTCGGGGTCGACCGCGCCGCGCCGCAGCGTCGCCAGGTGGCCCGCCAGCCGGTCGGCGACGGGTTCGGGCTCGTGGTGGTCGGAAAGCGCCGCCACGAGGTCGCGCTGGACGTCGGCGACGAATTCGGGCGTCGAGCGCTGGCGACACTCGATACCCCGGAACGTGTACTCGTCCCGGCCGTCGACCTTCCCGAAGTACTTCGTCAGCGCGCCACGGCGTCCGTCGGCCGTCGGGACGAACGCCACCCACGCGAAGTCGTCCTCGTGTTCCAGCGCGATGCTCTGTTCCTCGGAAATCCCGTCGGTCAGCGCCGACAGCGGCTCGTGGTCGTCGCGGGCGGGCGTCACCCACAGGCTGTCGACGATGCCGTGGAGGACCCGCCATCCCCCCGCCTCCAGGGCCGCCTTGGCGTCGAGTATCACCTCGCGGGCGACGGCGTTGATGGCCTCGTGGACCTCGATGCGGCCGAACTTCGCGTTCGAGAAGCCCTGGTAGCCAAAACAGGTGACGAGAATCCACTTCAGCGCCGACGCTTGCGATTCCAGCCGCGCGCGCTCCTCGGAGTCGTCGGTCCCGCGCATCCGCTCCTTGAGTTCGGCCCGGTCGTCGATGATGGGCCGGAGCACCGACGGCACGAAGCCGGGCTCGTCACAGACGCTGTAGCCCAGTGTCGGCACGTCGTCGGTGTCGTGACAGTCACAGCGGACGGTCTCGGGGCTCAGGTTGTGGACACACATTATCGAGGGGTACAGCGACGCGAAGTCTATCTCGACGACGTCCTCGTGGAGCCCCACTTGCGGCTCGAAGGTGAACCCGCCGCGGTCGGCGTCGTGGAGCGTCCGGGCCGGCTTGAACGCCTCGCCCTCCCACGCCCGCCACGGCACGAGCACGCCCCGGTCGAGGGCCTCGCGAATCTGCATCGCGGTGAAGACGTTCCCGATGGAGGCCCAGGCGGTCTCCTGGAGCGGTTTCCACGACCGGGAGACGAGGTCCAGCAGTCCCGCGAGCCCGCCCTCGTCCCACAGGAAGCTGTTCGACCGGTCGACGATGGCCCGGCCGGGCACGTCGTAGCGCGCCGGCGAGTGCCCCACGCGGCCGTAGCTCTCGTACGTGCTGTCGCCGGCCAGTTGCCGGTAGCCCGGTCGGCGACCGAGCTGGAGGTCGACGCCGCAGTCAGCCGCCCGCTCGATGAGCAGCGGGACGAGCGCCCCGCTGGAGAGCACGAGCACGTCGGGGTCGCGCTCCCGGAGTCGGTCGCCGACCGCTTCGAGAACGCCCGTCTCGTCGCCCCCGATAGCGTCGCCCTCGCAGGTCAGCGCTGTCAGGTCGTCGTCGGCCACGGCTCGCTCGGGCAGCGACAGCGAGAGCGTCCGGAGCGGTTCGGTCGGGACCGGCGGGGTAGCCGTCTCCAGACAGTAACGGAACTTCGGGGTGAGGTCGACGTTGAACAGCCGAAGCCGGCCGGGCGCCCAGGCGTCGGGCTCGTGGACCGTCCGAATCTCGCGGGCCAGCGTCGACAGTTCGGAGGGGCGGTCCAGGTCGACCCGGAGCACCGGCTCTGACTCGTCGGCCCGGAGCGACCGCCGACGTTCGACGGTCGCGGTCCGGACGACCTTCGGGTCGCCGTCGAGCCGGTCGCGCAGCCACTCGCGCGGGCGCCGGTCGGCGGCGACGAACAGCGACGGGGTGTAGGTGTCGTCGCGCTCGACGACGGTCTCGGACCCGTCGCGGGACCAGACGCGGACGCCCTCGTCCGTGACGCCGACGGCGAAGACCACGCTTACTCCGCTCCGTCCGCACCGCGCTCGTCCGCCGCCCCGTCGGGGGGTTCGTCGCCCGCGTCGACGGCCGCCCGGAGCCGCGCTATCTCGTCGGCCTGCTCTCGCAGCCGCTCCTCGTGGGCGAGCAGCATGGAGAGGAGTACCAGCACGTCGCGGTCGAGGTGGTTTGCGTAGCCGGCGGCGTCGGCGAAGGCTCGCGCGCCGTCGAACAGCCGGTCGAAGTCCGTCTGGTGCTGGCGCCGGAGCGCGCGCCGGTAGTCGTCGAACGCCTGCTCGTAGCCCTCGAGGAAGCCACGGTAGGTCGGATTGGTCCGGCCCATGCTTACTCGACGGCCACCTCCCGGAGCGTGGCCGGCGCCGTCTCTGTGGCGGCCGGTTCGCCGTCGACGGCGCCGCACAGGTCGACCCAGTAGGGGATCGTCGTCTGCCACCAGCCGCGGTGCCAGTACGCCGTCGTCTCGAACTCCTCGGTCTCGAAGGCGTAGCCCTGGCTCGTCCGGCGGCACTCGACGACGTCCGCGGCGCGGTCTCGAATCGCCGCGCGGTGTTCATCGGACCCGTGGGGTGCGCTTACGAGCACGGGGACACAGAGGGCGTCGGCGAGGTCGGCAAGCAGCGCGAGCGCCCCCTCGAACAGCCGCTCGGTCTCCGCGGCGGAGCCGTCGGCGGCCTCGTAGAGGACGGCGAGGTTGGGTGCGACCACCAGCGCCGTCCGCTCGCTCGCCTCGCCGACGAGGTCGCGGACGAGCTGGTGGTGCTGGTGGGCCTGGAACGCCCGCGCGACGCGTATCCCGCGCAGTTCCCGGCGGGTCGCCCCCTCGTCCAGTAGCCCGTACGTCTCGGCCACACCGCCGGCGTCGACCCAGAGCGTCTCGCCCTCGTGGTCGGCGCCGCGGACGAGCCGCTGCAAAGCGGCCCGGTCGGGCTGCTCGACGAAGACGAGTCCCGCTTCGAGCGGCGGTGTCGTCAGTCGTGACATACTCGTCGGATAGCTGTGCTTGCTATGTATAGCCGAGCCACGTGTGTGGAGTGGAAGTGAAAGTGAAGCGTCGCCGTCGGGGCCGGTCATCGACGGGACGCGCCCCGACATCACAGCTATACAGCGCGACCCACTAGTTGGAGCTGTGACAGATTCTGACGACACACCGGCGCTCAGCGAGACGGAGCTGTCAGCGCTACACGAGGCCGAACTCGGGGTCGAGTGGATGCGGCGGGCCCACGGGAGTCTCGTCGAGGTCCACCACGCCACCGGGCACGCGATGGACCACCTCCACGACGCCGAGGCGACGCTACGTGAGGCCGGTCACATCGATCTGGCCGACCAGCTGCGCGACGAACTGCTCCCCAGCGGCGCCATCGAGGACCGCTGGACCTACGACCTCCTGGAGACGTTCGAGTCCGGCATTCTCGAGGACGTGACCGGGTACGAACGCCGCGTCCGCGAGGAACTGGCCGACGGTGAGCGCCACATCACCGAACGACGGCAGGAACAGGAGTGGAAGCGGCGGGCGAGCGAGACCGACCGAAGGGAGGTCTCGGAGTCAGTGAACGGCGACCAGCGGGAGCCGTGAACAGCGAGGTGTCGCAGTGCGACACCTCGAAGCGAAGCGGAGACCGGAGCGACCCACGGCACAGCCGGGGAGTCGTCCCACACACGGTTTTTATCCCGCGGGCGCTCACTCTCGTCCGTGCTGACGAAGGATCTCCTGCGCGTCTCGCGGGCCGGCGGCGGCTACCACCCGCAGTTCGCCGACGATAGTCACGAGCGGCTCGCGGCCCGGGTGCTGGGCGTCTATCAGGGTCACGTCGGGGAGTCCTGGGCGACTCTTCAGCGAGCGCTCACCGACATAGAGGGAGCGGCCGACGACTTCAAGCTCGTCCGGGGGTTCGCGAAGCTCGTCGAGCGGGAGGCGACCGTCGAGACGCGGGCGCCGGTGCCGCCCGAGCGGGCACGCAAGCGGGTATTCGAGGCCGCTGAATCGGTCGGCGTCGTCACCGAGAGCGAACGCGAGACCGCGCTCGCTCGGGCGGCCGACCGGCTCGGTATCGACGCCGAGGCGCTCGAATCGTCGCTGTACGCCGACCTCGAGGACCGACAGATGCTGGTCGGGGTGGACGCCCGCTGGTCGCCGAGCGAGCTGGTCGCACAGTACAACCTCTCGCTGGCCCAGACGGCCCTGTTCGACGCCACCGAGGTCCGCGTGCGTTCTTCGGACCCCAAGGCCGTCGTGTCGGCGGTCAAGCGACTCCGCCTGATGTACGAGATCCGTCGGACCCCCGAGGGCCGGGAGGTCGTCGTCACCGGCCCCGACGCGCTGTTCTCGAACACGCGCCGGTACGGGACCCGCTTTGCCCGCCTGTTGCGCACCGTCGCCGGCACGAGCGAGTGGACGCTGTCGGCGACCATCGACGACCGCGGGACAGAACGGGAACTGCGCCTCACCGAGGCGGACGTCGCCGTACCGGGCGTCGAGCCCGTCGCCGAGGTGAGCTACGACAGCGGCGTCGAGGCCGACTTCGCGGCCCGCTTTGCCTCGCTAGGGCTGGACTGGGCGCTGGTTCGCGAGCCCGAACCGCTCGAAGCGGGCGAACACGTCGTCATCCCCGACTTCGCCTTCGACTGGCGTCCGGGCGGCGACGGCGAGGTCCGTGACACCGCCAGTGCCGACACCGACCGCCGAATCTTCTTCGAGGTGATGGGCTTTTGGACGCCAGAATACGTCAAGAAGAAACTGGGCCGGCTGGCCGACGTCGACGACGTGACGATGCTCGTCGCCGTCGACGAGTCCCTGGGTGTGGGCGAGCAAATCGAGGCCCGGGACCACCGCGCTATCCCCTACTCGGGGACCATCCGCGTCAAGGACGTTCGGGACGCCCTGTGGCCCTACGAGGACGAACTGGTGGCCGCGAGCGCCGCCGACATCTCCGACGAACTCCGGCCCGACGCCGACGCGGTGTCGCTCGCGGCCCTCGCCGGCGACTATGGCGTCAGCGAGGACGCCATCGAGGACAAGACCTTCCCGGACCACGAGCGGGTCGGGCGCACGCTGGTTCGGCCGTCGGTGTTTGCGGACCTGGACGAGCGTATCGAGGCCGGAATGGCGCTGTCGGCGGTCGAGGACGTACTCGACGAGTACGGTATCGACGACGACGGCGCCGTCCTCTCGCGGCTGGGCTACCGAATCGAGTGGGACGGGCTCAGCGGCGGCACCGTCCGGGAGCGGTCGGCGTAGGGCCGTCCGGTCCAGCGGATAAGCCGTCCCTATCCGCACTCGTGGGCGATAGCCAGTCCATAGTTAGGCCGCTGTTGCCCCCCTGAACAATCGCTATGACCGCAGTCAAAATCGTCAAGATTCTGGGAACGTCGACGGAGTCGTGGGAGGACGCGGCCCACGAGGCCGTCGCGGAGGCCACCGAGACTATCGACGACATCCACGGCGTCGAGGTCGAGAGCTGGACCGCGTCGGTCGAGGGCGGCGAGATAACGGAGTACAAGGCCACCGTCGAGGTCGCATTCCTCATCCACCGCGCGCAGTAGCGACGCTGTCCGGCCCCGCTTACCGGGTATAGTAACAATTGAAACGATTTACACACCGACCGCGCTGCTGTCGTGCGCTGGGGTGTGCATCAACGGCTACTATAGCTCCCGCCGTCGGCCCTTCGGCACCTGCGAGCGGAGTTCGCCGTAGACGTAGAGTCCGACCCCGACCGGTTCGCGGCGGCCGGCGAGGTCGTGCGTGACGACGAGGTAGCCCCAGTCGCCGTCCCAGTCGAGTTCCTGGTCGTACCCCGCCACGAACGCCTCGGCCTCGCCCGCCGAGAGGTGGACGACACACGCCGTCGCGTGCTCGCCGAAGCGCTGGACGGCTTCCAGCGTCGGTTTCCAGTGTTCCTGGCGCGTCCTGAGGAACGTCATCCCAAGCGCCTCGACGTCGACCGGCGACGGCGGGTCGCCCCGGTAGACCCAGAGTTTCCCCTTGCCCCGTTCCCAGAACGTGTGCCCGTCGAAGGTCTCGGGCGGGACGCCGAACCGGTCGGCCCAGAAGTCGAGCACTTCCTCGCGGGTCGCCCGCTCGGGGTTCTCGCGCTCGGCGTCGGTCGCCGGCAACCTGGTGAACTTGGTACTGTCGTTGCTCATTTTCCGACCTCCAGTTTCGCACAGAAAAAGCCGCCAGTGTCGTTGAAATGGGGGTAGATGCGTTTGGCCTTCCGGACGCTCGGGTCGTACTCGTCGTCTCGCCACTCGGTGACGCCCTCGCGGTGGGCGAGCGCGAGGTCGAACTCGACCAGTTCGCACTCGGTGGTGTCGAGGACGTGGTCCAGCACGGCCTCGTTCTCCTCCGGCGCGAACGTACACGTCGAGTAGACGACCGTCCCGCCCGGCTTCGTGGCCTGGACGGCCCGTTCGAGGATGTCTTTCTGCACGCCCGAAATACCCCGGACGTGGGACATCGACCACTCCTCGAAGGCGTCGGGGTTCTTGCGGATGGTCCCCTCACAGGAGCAGGGCACGTCGACGAGGGCCCGGTCGTACTCGGCCCCGCCGAAGGGTTTCAGCGAGTGGTTCCGGGCGTCCTCGTGGGTGACCGCAATCGACGTCGCCCCCAGGCGCTCGGTGTTGGTCCGCAGCGCCGAGATGCGCCCGAGGTTGTTGTCCGTCGCCACCACTTCGCCGCGGTCGTCCATGAGCGCCGCCAGCTGGGTCGCTTTGCTCCCCGGTGCCGCACAGGCGTCCCACACCCGCTCGCCGGGTTCGGGGTCGAGGACGGCCGCCGGCACCGCCGATACCTCCTCCTGCCCGTGAATCCAGCCGTGGAAGTACGGCCAGTTCGCCCCCGGCGAGGCGTCGGGCAGCACGAACAGCCCCTCGTGCCAGTCGACCGGCTCGTACGCCAGCCCGGCCGCCTCGAGTGCCCGGCGCACGTCCGCGACGCTGGCCTTGATCGTGTTGACCCGAATCGCCGACGGCAGCGGCCGCTCGCAGGCCGCCCGGAACGCCTCGAAATCGTCGGCGATGGCTCGGTACCGCTCCGGTGGTTCCATTGAACTGGCGTTTGCGAGGGGCCCGCTTGTGCGTTTCGAAGCTACGGGCCGAGGTAGCGACTGCACCGCTTCGAACACCGAACTGTTCGACTCGGATGAGTTCGCTCTCTCGAACAACCCCCGAGTTTAGCCAGGGCGAGAGCGACGTCGTCCGGGAGAGCTGCCCTCTCCCGTGACCGTGCAAGTCCGAAGGTCTTGCACAGATCGTGAATCTCCAAATCGCTCACCCACGAAAGAACGCTGTACGGTCTATCGGACGACGCTCGCGGGCAACCGGAGGCGAAGCTTCGGATAACGGATTATTTATTTTAATTTATCGTGAGCAAATTTTATATTTCCAGTAGTGGGACAAGCTACTAGTTCGGATGAGACGTACTGAGCGTTCCAGCAGTATCCGGCCGTCGGTCGGCCGGCCGATTGTCGACACGCCGAAGCGGTACGACTCGGCTGTGGCGACAGCGGTCCCAGAAATGGGAGATTCTCAGGTTGGTCGACGGCTGTCGGCGACGTGAGATGGTTGCTACCGCCAACGCGTCGAGCCGGTCACGGGTGATACCAATGACGAGCATCATATCCACGGACGGACGACAGGGGAGACAGTATCGGGCGAAGCACAAGTGGGGCCGTCACGGGCAGGCGACACGTCCCGGCAGACGACCGCCTGCGACCGGAGGGGGACACCGATGACAGACGAGGGACCGCTTTCCGCGCTGAATCTTCCCGGGCTGGCTGTCGTCGGTGTTGTCGGAATTGGGCTTCTGGTGTCGGCGATGCTCCTCGCTCCCGGGGCAACGAACGCTGGGCCTGCCACGCCCGAGAGCGGCAACGACACCGGGACTCCGATACGGACCGAGGAAGACACCAGTCTGACCGCTGGCGAGGATAGCAGAGCGACGACTGCGGCGGCGATCAACACGTCGTCGGCGACGGTCGGCGAAGCCGTCACCTTCGACGCCAGCAATTCGACCGACGTAGACGGCGACATCACGAGCTACAGGTGGGATTTCGATGGCGACGGCACTACGGATGCGACCGGCCCCACCAACACTCACTCCTACGAGAGCAACGGGACACACAGGGTGACGCTCACTGTCACTGACGAGACGGGGAACGCCGAGACGACGACAGTGAACGTAACCGTCACCGAAACCAACGACGCACCGACCGCAGCGATAACGGCCGCTCCGACGTCACCGACTGTCGGTGAGAACGTTATGATAGATGCCCTCACCTCGACTGACGCCGACGGCGCTATCGAGCGCTACGAGTGGGATCTCGACGGCGACGGCACCACGGATGAGACCGGCACCTTCGTCGGCCACGTGTACGAGCGAGCCGGTACCCACGAGCTGACTCTCACTGTCACCGACGACGACGGTGCTGTCAACACCACGACAATGACGGTGAACGTCACCAACGGTGACGATGGGTCCTCGGGTGGCTCCGGCGGTGGTGGGTCATCGTCGGGTGGCTCCGGCGGTGGTGGGTCATCGTCGGGTGGCTCCAGCGGTGGTGGGTCATCGTCAGGTGGCTCCAGCGGTGGTGACGACGGGTCTTCGGGCGAGTCAGATGACGACGGGTACTCGGGCGGTTCGGATGACGGTGACACCGATCAGAACGACGTGCCGACCGCTGTGGCGACCGCCCCGCGGTCGGCAACTGTCGGCGAGAACGTCACGCTCAACGCGACGGAATCTACCGACTCCGACGGCTCTATCGAGAGTTACGAGTGGGACGTCTACGGGAACGGGACCACGGACGCGACCGGTCAGTCCGTCGAGTACAGCTACGACAGCGCAGGCAGTTACGACGCGACAGTCACCGTCACCGACGACGACGGTGCGACCGACAGTGCGACCGTGACCGTCACCGTCGAAGACGCGTCCAACAGCGCGCCGACGGCTGACGCCACTGCTAACCCATCGACAGTCACTGTCGGCCAGACGGTGACGCTCGATGCGAGTAACTCTACGGACTCCGATGGCGCTATCGAGCGCTACGAGTGGGACGTCGACAACGACAGTGAGGCCGAAGCGACTGGGGTTACCACGGACTACAGCTACGACAGCGCGGGCACGCACGATATGACGCTCATCGTCACCGACGACGACGGTGCTGCCAATTCTGCGACGGTATCCGTCACTGTCGAGAGCGACACGGTGACGCTCGAACCGAACGACAGTCCGGAGAGCGCGACAGATGTCGGCACCGGGGCCACCTACGAGAACCGCAGCATCTCGGACCGCTATGACGTTGACTACTACGCCGTGGATGCCGCTGCGGGTGACACCATCACAGCTGACATTTCCTACACGCAAGCCGACGGAAACCTCTATGCCGCGCTATGGGACAGTGACCGTTCCGCGGTCGGTGGCTCGAATTCCTTCTCGGACAACGAGTCGATCGAACACACCGTCGACAGCGGCGGGACGTACTACGTCAGAGTGGGCGGGAGGGAGACCAACAGCTACGACATCGACATCACCGCGACTGTCCCGCCATCCGCGGACGCGAACGCCAGCCTGTCGACCGCCGGGGTCGGCGAGACAGTGACGTTCGACGCCAGCGGCTCTACCGACTCCGATGGTGCTATCGAGCGTTACGAGTGGGACCTCGACGACGACGGTGTGGTCGAAGCGACCGGCGCCACGACCGACTACAGCTACGACAGGACAGCCACCTACGAGGTGACGGTGACCGTCACCGACGACGACGGGAAGACCGCCACGGACACCGTGACGATATCCGTCGAGGCGGACACTCAGATTCCGACTGTCGACGCGAGCGCGAACCAGACGACGGCCATTCTCGGCACTCCGGTGTCGTTCGATGGAAGCGAATCTGCCGATTCCGACGGCTCCATCGAAACCTACGAGTGGGAGTTCGGTGACGGCTCGACGGCCACCGGCGAGACCGTCACCCACACCTACGAGAGTGTCGGCACGTACGACGCGACGCTGACGGTGGTCGACGACGCCGGTGGGGCGAACAGCACCACCGTCGAAATCACGGTCAGTGACCTACCGAGCGCCAAAACCGAGGTGTATCCGAACACGATGATGGTCGGTGAACACTTCAGTCTCCACGCCAGTAACTCGGAGGACCCGGACGGCGAAATCGAGCGCTACGAGTGGGACTTCGACGGCGACGGCACAGTCGATGCGACCGGTCCCATCACCGACCACGCCTACGAGAACGCCGGGGGCTACAACGCGACACTGACCGTGACCGACGATAACGGACTCACCGACACCGCGACGGTCAACGTCACTGCCGAGGAGATACCCGAGTGTGAGGAAGGGGTCGACTCCGACGACGACGGCCTCGACGACTGTGCGGAAATCGACAATGGCACCGACCCGACCGAAGCCGACACGGACCGCGACGGCTACCCCGACGGTGTCGAGGTCAACCGCACGGAGCTGCTCCCCGACGCCGACCCGCTCCAGTTCGACATCTACCTCGAAGTCGACTACATCAATGAAGACCCGATGAACCAGAGCGACTGGGACGCCGTCGAGGAGGGGCTCACCACCCCCGCGTTCGTCAACCCTGATGGGTCCTACGGGATGAACCTGCACGTCAACGAGAACGATACGATTCCGACATCCGACGCGAAAGGTGACGACAAGGGGTACTACGAGAGCAAGTACCAGGACTTTGGCTGTGCCGGCTACCACTATGGCATCATCACGACAGAGGATTACAGCTCGGGTGCCGGGAGCGGTGCCGACGGGTCGTTCTATGCGGAAGGGACGGACCCGACCTGGACGGTCCACCACGAACTGGGTCACTCGCTGAACCTCGCTGTCAGTTGGGCTAACGACGCCTACACTGGCGGACACCACCACGGGAAAACGTACTCCGACGACGAGTATCGGAGCAACATGAACTACAGATACAACTCCGGGGACGGTCCGCTTCGCTTCTCGGACGGAACCGAGTCGGATGTCGCCTTCGACGACTGGGCGTACCTGCAGGAGCACGCCAACACCCCTGGGTGGGAGGGCGGCTGCTGAGTAGAGCCCTGCCTTTCAAGCGGCTACCGCCCCTCTATCCAGCCATGGCACACGTAGAGGTACATCGCGACGATATCGAACTCGACGCGCCGACACTCGTCGAGGGGTTGCCGGGGGTGGGACTGGTCGGCAAGCTCGCGGCCGACCATCTGGTCGACGCCTTCGACATGGTTCACTACGGGACGGCACGCTGTGAGGGGCTACCGGAAATCGCGGTCTACAGCGAGGGCGACCCGGACGTCCGGAGTCCGGTGCGGGTCTACGCGGACACCGAGCGGGACCTGCTGGTGCTCCAGAGCGACGCGCCGGTCTCGCCGGAGGCCGCCGAGTCCTTTGCGGGCTGTATCGTCGACTGGTTCCGGGGCAACGACGTGACGCCACTCTTCCTCAGCGGGATGCCCTCGGAACGTGACGGCACGCCGTCGCTGTACGGCATCGCGACGGGCGACGGGGCCGGGCTGCTGGAGGAGGCTGACGTTCCGGCCCCCACCGAGTCGGGCGCCATCACGGGACCGACCGGCGCGCTGGTCCACGAGGCACAGCGCGTCGGTCTCACCAGCGTCGGCCTCGTAGTCGAGGCGGACCCGCAGTTCCCGGACCCCGAGGCGGCGGGCGCGCTGCTGGACGCGGGCATCGCCCCGCTCACGGGGGCCGACGTCGACACCGCTGACCTGGCCGAGCAGGCCGAGGAGATACGCCAGACGAAGGCCCAGCTGGCCCAGCGGATGCAGGGCGGCGGCGAGGAGTCGACGAGTGCGCGCCCGCTGGGGTTCCAGTGATGGCCGGCACGAATTCCGTTGTCCGGCTGGGTATCGTCCTCCTGGGGGCGCTCGTCGCCGTCGCCGCCGGTGCGCTGCTCTTCGTCGTCTTCCCGGCCAGTCTCACCGATCTGCTCGGGGTCCTGCTCGTGCTGGTGACGGGACTGGTCGGCGTCCGCATCGCGACGAACTTCGCGGGGTCGCTCGCGCCGGGCCACAACGTCGCCGAGGTCGCAGTCGAAGGCCCGATAACCCGAGACGGCGGCGGTGGCAGCATCGCCAGTCCGCCGACCAGCCCCGGCGCGGACGACATCGTCGAGCAGATAGAGCGCGCCGACGACGACCGCGGGGCCGAGGCGTTGCTGCTGAAGCTCAACACGCCGGGCGGACAGATCGTCCCCAGCGAGGACATCCGGCTGGCAGCCGAGCGTTTCGACGGCCCGACCGTCGCCTACGCCACCGACGTCTGTGCCAGTGGGGGCTACGACATCGCCGCCGGCTGTGACGAGCTATGGGCCCGCGAGGGCTCTATCGTCGGCTCCATCGGCGTCATCGGCTCGCGGGTCAACGCCAGCGACTTGGCAGAGCGGCTGGGCCTCTCCTACGAGCAACTGACCGCCGGCGAGTTCAAGGACGCCGGGACGCCGCTGAAGGAGGTCGAGGAGCACGAACGCGACTACCTCCAGGGGCTCATCGACGACTACTACGACCAGTTCGTCGAGACCGTCGCCGAGGGCCGCGGGCTCGACGAGGCGGCGATCCGGGACACCGAAGCCCGCGTGTTCCTGGGGACGGAGGCCCACGAGATGGGGCTCGTCGACGACATCGGCACCCGCGAGGACGTCGAGGACCGGCTCGAATCCGAACTCGGCGAGCCGGTCACCGTCGCCGAGTTCGAGCCCCAGCGGGGCCTCCGGTCGAAGATTCGCGCCGGTGCCCAGTCGGTCGCCTTCGCGCTCGGGGCCGGCCTCACCAGTGCCTTCGACGGCGACGTCGACGGGCTCTCGTTCCGGCGGTGAGGCAGTCGAGACGCGGCGTGAACTGTCAGGGAACCCAGCTGTTCCCGTCGGGCGGCGGGCTGTGGCGGTGTCTCCGACGCCGTCGGAATCACACGCATCGCCACTTCCATCATCAATTACTGTGTATAACTGCTGTCACGACCCCGCGAGGGTTTTTTATTTCGCGCCCGTCTCTACATCACTGTGACTACGCTGGTGGTGTGTATCGACCGGGACAGCCCTGTGTCCGACAGGTGTCCGGTCGTGGGGCGGGCTGCCGTGGAGTCGACGATAACGGAGACCGGTGTCGTCGACCCCGAGGACAGCCGCATCAACTGCCTGCTGGAGGGGTTGCGGGTGGCCGACGACCTCGAAGCGGAGGGTGACGACACCGTCGTGGCCGTGGTCGGCGGCAGCGGCGACGCCGTCGGGAGCGACCGCGAGATCGCCCGCCAGATCGAGTCGCTGGTCACCCAGTACGACCCGGACTCGGCGGTGGTCGTCGTCGACAGCGCCGACGACGAGCGGCTGGTCCCCATCATCGAGAGCCGCGTCCGCGTCGACGCCGTCGACCGCGTCGTCGTCCGGCAGGCACGGGACATCGAGTCCACCTACTACCTGCTCAAGCAGTTCCTCGCCGACGAGGAGCTCCGACGGACTGTGCTGGTCCCGGTCGGTATCGCGCTGCTGGCGCTGCCCCTCCTCCTCCAGTTCGTCGCCCCCACCACCGCGCTGGGCGCTATCGCCGCCGCGCTGGGCGTGTTCCTCATCTACAAGGGACTGGGTATCGACGACTACCTCGCCCGGCTGCCCGGGCAGATACGCGAGGCGCTGTACTCGGGGCAGGTCTCGCTCGTCACCTACGTCGTCGCCGGTGGCCTCTCCATCGTCGGCATCTTCGCCGGCGCGCTGGAGATTTCACCGCCCGGCTCGACCGGTCTGTTCATCCTCGTGAACCAGTTCCTCTTCGAGAGCGTCCCGTGGCTGACCGCGGCGGCGCTGGCGGCCTCGCTGGGCCGGCTGCTGGACGAACTGCTCCAGCGGGAGGGCATCCGCAGCGCCTACGTGAACCTCCCCTTCGGTGCGGTCGCGGTCGGACTGGTGGTGCGGGGCTTTTCGGCGTACTTCCTCCAGCGAGCGGGCGTGTTCGGTCCGTTCAGCGTGCCCTCGATGGACTTCGGCATCGTCGAGGTCAACGGCTTCACGATGGACCTCGGCACGCGGCTCGCGACGTTCATCCTCGCGGGCATCCTCGTGGCAGTCATCGGCGTCCGCGTCGCGGCCTACGTCAGCCAGAACGATATCGAGGCGGAACTGGTCGAATAAGCGAGGAAGCGACCGTCGGGAGCTTCCTCGGAAAAGCGCAGCGGTGAGAGCGCGGCGCTCCGCGCCGCGCACCGAAACGGCGAGCGGAGCGCGCCGTGGAGGGACGAGCCGCGAGCATACTGCGGTCGACGCCGCGAACAGACAGCGATTTACCCGCGGCCGGGCTACGGGCTCGCATGACTGACGGCGTGTGGGTGTCGCTGTTCTCCGGCGGGAAAGACTCCTCGTGGGCGCTGTACCGCGCGCTCGAGAACGACTATCCCGTCGAGCGGCTGGTGACTGTCCACCCCGAGGGCGACTCGTACATGTACCACGTCCCGGCGACGCGACTCGCAAGCTTGGCCGCCGAGAGCATCGGTATCGAGCTCGTCGAAATCGAGCCCGACGACTTCGGCGCCGACGACGTCCCCGATTCGGGCGAACAGGGCGACGAAGAGCTGGAACCGCTGGAGGCCGCCCTGCGCGAACTGGACGCCGACATCGGCGTCGCCGGTGTCACCGCCGGCGCCGTCGAGAGCGAGTACCAGACCAGCCGTATCGAGGCGATGGGCGACCGTCTGGAGGCGAACCTCTTTGCGCCCCTCTGGCAGGAAGACCCCCGCGACCTCGCCGACGCGATGCTCGATGCGGGCTTCGAGATTCGCATCATCCGCGTGGCGGCCTACGGCCTCGACGAGTCCTGGCTCGGGCGCACCCTCGACGCCGATGCGCTCGACGAACTGGAAGCCCTCAACGAGGAGTACGGTGTCCACATCCTCGGTGAGGGCGGGGAGTTCGAGACGCTGGTCGTGGATGGCCCGCACATGGACCAGCGCATCGAACTGGAGTATTCGACCGAGTGGGACGGGACGCGGGGAACCATCGTGGTCGAGGACGCGTGGCTGGAGTAATTCGTCCCGGCCACGAGTGAGCATCGCGAACGAGTTGCCGGCCGTTTTACCGCATATTATTGCAGCCCAGAAGCGATGAGAGAATAGACAGTTTTTATTGCGGCGACAGCGAACGCGGGCAGTCCCGGTGATTCAGATGACAGAGACACACACCGATAGCGACACCGATACCGAACTGTTCACCGCAGCCCAGGAACTGGTCGAAGGGTTGTGGAGCGGTCAGGCACTTTACGCCGCCGTCAAGGTCGGGCTCGTCGACCGTCTCGACGAGGAGCCGACCGCCGCAGAGTCGCTCGCGGCGGAGTTGGACCTGGACCCGGACGCGACCTACCGGCTGCTCAGAGCGCTGAGTCACTTCGGCGTCCTCAGGGAGGACGACAGCCGACGGTTCGCCCTGACGCCGGTGGGACAGTTCTTCCGGGCGGACCACCCCCGGTCGGTTCGGCCCGGTCTCGTGCTGTTCCACAGTCCGGAGTGGATCAAGGCCACGACACAACTGCCCGATATCGTCCGCGAGGGCGGCCCGGATGGGTTCGTTCGCGAACACGGCCGCGGGATATTCGACTACATGTCGGACGCGCCCGAGTTCGCCAGGGCGTTCGACGAGTTCATGACGGCGATGTCCCACCAGCATGCCGAGGCCGTCCTCGGGGTGCTGGAGGGGTACGACGTCTCGCAGTTCGACCGGGTCTGTGACGTCGGCGGCGGCCAGGGGTATCTGTGCTGTCGACTGCTGGCGCAGTATCCAGACCTCGAGGGGACGGTGTTCGACCGGCCACGCGTCGTCGCCGAGGAGTCGGACCTGCCCAGCGAGTTCGGCGTCGCCGACCGGTGTGAATACGTCGGGGGCGACATGTTCGAGTCGGTCCCCGAGGCTGACGCCTACGTGCTGAAGTGGATTCTCCACGACTGGGACGACGAGGACTGTGTCGAGGTCCTCTCGACCATCCGAGCGGCGGCCCCGCCCGACGCTCGGCTGTTCGTCGTCGAGGCGGTCGTGCCGGGGCCGGCGCGGTCTCACTTCTCGAAGCAGCTGGATATGACGATGCTCATCCACATGGGCGGGCGCGAGCGTACACGAACCGAATACGAGTCGCTACTGGAGCGTGCCGGCTGGACGCTCGCCGACGAGTGGGTCCCGCCGGAGGGGCCGATGCGAATCCTCGAAGCGACGACGGACTGAGAACGCTACCCAGTGGCCGCCCGACCCGGGTGGCATCTATGCCCGATGCTCCCGCGCTTGCACCCACTCCAGGACCGGCCGCAGCCGTTCTGCCAGGTCCGCGCCGTCGTCGGTCAGCTCGTACTCAACGCGGGGTGGAATCTCGTCGTACTGCTCGCGGGTGACCAGCCCCTCGGCTTCGAGGTCGTCTAACCGAGCGGACAGCGTCGACGTGCTCGCCGCCGGGATGTGATCTTCCAGCGTCCCGAACCGAACGGTGCCGTGGACCGCCACCACACAGACGATATCCATCACGTACTTCCGGCCCAGCAGGTCCAGCACGTCGTTCAAGGGGCAGTAACACCGCGGGTCGTCGGTCGCACAGTCGAATCCTTCCATAGCTTCGGGCTCGTGGACTCACTCTGTTACTTTGGACTTCACAGTATAATAGCTTCGGGTAGCAAAGTATAGGCGCGATGGTAGACCACGACATCGACCCGAGCGAACTCGGTCTCGAACTGGCGCTCGAACAGTTTCGGCTCCCGGACGATATCGCGGCGGGACTCGGCGACCTCTACGGGACGACGCCGCCCGACACCGCGGCGGCCTGGGTCGCCATGCTCCGGGAGCACAAGCGCGACTGGGACGGCGAACCGCCCAGCGTCGGCGACCTCTGTACGACCGAGGACGGCGCCCACGTCTTCGTCGGCGCGGGACGCTCCCAGTCGTACGTCTGCGTGCTCGATCCGCTGGTCGTCCCGTTCCTGGCCGACGCACCCGGTACCGTCCGCTCGACGACGCCCGAACGCGGGGCGACGGTGGAGATAACCGTCGACCCTGCCGGTATCGACTACTCCCATCCCGACGCCGTCGTCTCGCTGGGCGTGGCCGACGCGGTCGATTGCGCCTCGTGTACGTCCATCGAGGAGACCTACGAGCAGGTCTGTCCGTACATCCACGTCTTCGAGGACGAAGCCGAGTACGAGACCTGGGCCGAGACGACCGACGCGGCGACGACGAGCGTCCCGGTCGAGACGGGCGTCGCTCTGGCTGGCGGCCTCGCCGAGAATCTGTTCGGACCGGCTAGCTGATTCGGCCGAGCGCGCGCTCTGTCGCGCGCTGACGGGGAAGGGCAGGCTGTCGCGGAGAGCATACCGCGCCGAGCATCGCGAGGCGCGGTTTCACTTCACGCGACTGAGCACCGCGATGGAGCGTGAAGAGAGTTTTTAGCGTAGATTTTTGCAACGGGGGGTCGCCGATGGCGACCCCCCGCAGTAAAAAGGTACTTCTACTGCACGCGGGTGTTCTGGCCCAGCAGCGAGCCGTCGAGGTCCTTGTCGTTGACGCTCGCATCCACGTCGATGACGGAGTTGGTGACGTCGGCGTCGGTGATCGACGCGTTCTGGAAGACGACGGTGTCTTCGACGGTGGAGTTCTTGATAGTCGCGCCGGGGAGCACGTGGACGTTGTCGCCGAGCTTGGAGTTCTCGACGGTGGCGTCGTCGGCGATCATCTGTCCGCCTTCGAGGGCGAACTCGACGGCTTCGAGATAGCTGTCGGCCGTCCCGATGTCGTACCAGACGTCGTCGAAGCTGAACGGTCGCACCGAGCCCTGGTCGACGAGCCACTGGATGAACCAGCCGGGCTCGTCGGGGTTGTTGTCGCCGGCGAGGTACTCCTCGAAGCGGATGGCGTCGGCCGGGAAGGCGTAGCAGGCGATGGAGACGAGCGTGCTCTTGGGGTTGTCGGGCTTCTCCTGGAAGTCGACGATCTCGTCGCCTTCGACCTGGATGAGGCCGTAGGACTTGGCCTTCTCCAGATCGCCGACGTCGTAGGCGGCCAGCGTCGGGTCGTCGTAGCTCTTGAAGTGGTCGATGAACTCGCTGATGTCGAAGCCAAAGAGGTTGTCACCGGCGATGACGAGTAAGTCCTCCTCGCCGAGCCCCTCGCGCTCGACGAGCTGTGCCAGGGCACCGACGACGCCGAACTTCTCGTCCTCGTCGCTCGTGTCCTCGACGGACATAGTGATCTTGTCGGTGCCACGCTCCGCGAAGTGTGTCTCGAACTCGTCCGCGAAGGCTTCGTTCGTGGAGATGAATATCTCGCTGATACGCTCGTCGCCTTCCAGGTCGTCGACGATACCGTCGATCACGGTCGACTCGCCGACCGGCAGTAACATCTTGGGTCGGTGTCGGGTGATCGGCCACATTCGGGTTGCGTATCCCCCGGCAAGGACAATTGCCTTCATAATTCGACCCACTCTTGCAACTGACAAGTTCTTTTCCCTCCGGCAGGTGGGTTGCCGCGTTCGGCCGGTTCGTCTGGCTCGGGCCGGCCGTGGCCCGGTGACCCGATAGTTCAGGACGTATAACGATGTATGTTGGCATATTACACACGCTGGGGCCGGACCGTCAGTGTTCGACGAACTCGACGAGGACGCCGCCGGTCGACTTCGGATGACAGAACGCGACCTCGTGATCCCACGCGCCGGGGCGGGGTGACTCGTCGATGAGGTCGACGCCGGCCGCGCGCGCGTCTGCGAGCGCACCCTCGATATCCTCGGTCGCGAGCGCGACGTGGTGGAGCCCCGGCCCGTGCCGGTCGAGGTAGCTCGCGACGGCGTCGTCGGCGTCGGGCAGCGGCTCCAGCAGCTCGAAGTAGCCGTTGCCCAGCTCCAGGAAGACGACGCGCAGGCCGTCGAACTCCTCTTCGTGGGCGACCGGCGCGTCGAAGGCGGTCTCGTACAGTGCCGCCAGTCCGTCGGCGTCGTCGGTGGCGACGCCAGCGTGGTCGAACTGCATAGTGGCAATTGGGTCGCCCCGGGTTTAGTTCGTCCCGGTTACATCGACGAGCCGGGCTGGTACTCCCCGAAGACGTCCCGGAGCACGTCACAGACCTCGCCCGTCGTCGCGTACACTTTCACCGCGTCGACGATGTACGGCATGAGGTTCGCGTCGCTCTGGGCGGCCTGGCGAAGCGCGTCGAGTTTGGCCTCGACCGCGTCGTCGTCGCGCTCTTTTCGAACCTCGGCGACGCTCTCCTGCTGGGCCGCTTCGACGGCCTCGTCGACCTCCTCGATGTCCTGTTCGCCTCTCTCCTCTACCTCGAACTCGTTGACGCCGACGATGATGCGCTCGCCGGCCTCCTGTTCGCGCTGGCGTTCGAAGGCCACGTCCTGAATCTGGCGCTGGACCCACTGGGTCTCGATAGCCTTCCGCATCCCGCCGCGTTCGTCGACGTCCTCGATGATCTCGCGGGCCTCCTGTTCCAGTTCGTCGGTCAGGGACTCGACGTAGTAACTGCCCGCGAGCGGGTCGATGGTGTCGGCGGCGCCCGATTCGTGGGCGAGAATCTGCTGGGTCCGCAGGGCCGTCCGGACGGACTCCTCGGTCGGGAGGCCGATGGCCTCGTCCTTGCCGTTCGTGTGGAGGCTCTGGGTCCCACCGAGCACTGCGGCCAGCGCCTGGTAGGCCACTCTGACGACGTTGTTCTCTATCTGCTGGGCGGTCAGCGTCGAGCCGGCGGTCTGGGTGTGGAACTTGAGCTGCTTGGATTTGGGGTTCTCGGCGTCGAAGCGTTCGTCCATCAGTTTCGCCCACAGTCTCCGGGCGGCCCGGAACTTCGCGACCTCCTCTAAGATGTTGTTGTACGACGCAAAGAAAAAAGAGAGCTGTGGGGCGAAGTCGTCGACGTCCAGCCCGGCCTCGATGGCGGCCTCGACGTACTCGATACCGTCGCCGAGCGTGAACGCGATCTCCTGGGCGGCGGTCGAGCCGGCCTCGCGGATGTGGTAGCCGGAGATCGAGATGGTGTTGAACTTCGGCGTCTCCGCGGCGCAGAACTCGAAGATGTCGGTGATGAGGCGCATCGATGGTTCGGGCGGGTAGATGAACGTGTTGCGGGCGATGTACTCCTTGAGCACGTCGTTCTGGATGGTGCCCCGAAGTTCCTCGCGGTCGACGCCCTGAACGTCGCCGACGGCGATGTACATCGCCAGCAGGACGGCGGCGGGCGCGTTGATGGTCATCGACGTCGAGACTTCGTCCAGCGGAATCCCCTCGAAGACGGTCTCCATGTCCGAAAGCGAGTCGATGGCGACGCCCGTCTTGCCAACCTCGCCGGCCGCCATCGCGTCGTCGGAGTCGTACCCCATCTGCGTCGGCAGGTCGAAGGCCATCGAGAGCCCGGTCTGGCCCTCGTCGAGCAGGTAGTGAAAGCGGTCGTTAGTCTCGCTTGCGGTCCCCATCCCCGCGTACTGGCGCATCGTCCAGAGCCGCCCCCGGTAGCCCGTCGAGTAGACGCCCCGCGTGTACGGCTCCCGGCCCGGAAAGCCCAGCTCCTCCTGATAGTCGAGGTCGGCCACGTCCGCCGGCGTATAGAGCCGCTCTACCGCCTGCCCCTCCGTGTCCGTCGTGAACCGCTCCTCGCGCTCGCCGAATCGGTCGACGGTCGGCTGGACGTCCTCCGCCTCCCACTCGGCTTTCGCCTCGCGGATCTCGTCCAGTTCCTCGGGGTCGAACATGGCAAAAGCGTGGGCCGGTGCGGGCTTAAGGGTTCGCGACTAGTAACTCTCGGTTCGTTCTCTGCGCTACTGATTCAGACAGGGGCCCCGCTACCACCAGCGACGGCTCCTCCAGCGCACAAAAGCTGCTTTTAAATCACTCCTGCACGGAACACGTGGTATGCCAGTCGAACGCGGGGATGGGGTAACCATCCACTACGTGGGACGGTTCGAGGACGGGAGTCTCTTCGACACCTCGCGACAGGAGGTCGCCCGTCACGAGGACCTCATCACGGCACAGGGCGTCCAGCCGGCCGATTACGCACCGCTTTCCTTCACCGTCGGCCGCGGCGACATCATCGAGGGCATCGAGGAGGCCCTCGTCGGAATGGAAGAGGGCGAGGAGGCGACTATCGAGGTCCCGCCAGAGAAGGCCTACGGCGAGATCGAGGAAGAGAAGATACGGGAGTACGACTCCGAGGCGTTCGAGGAGATGGTGGGCTCGGAGCCGGAGGTCGGGCTCCACGTCGAGGCGAAAAACGAGCTCCACGGCGACGTGACCGCCGTCCGTGACGATGCCGTCGAGGTCGACTTCAACCACGAACTCGCGGGGCGGACGCTGGTCTTCGACATCGAACTCATCGACGTGCGCAAGTAGCGGGCGGGTCGGTCTACGAGCGGGTGGGACACTGCGGCGAGTACGAGGTGACAGCGACGCGAGTTGGCCGAGACTGACGGACGTGCGGGTCTCACAGCTCGGTCTATGCGGTCAGCTGGCCGACTCTGAAAATCAGGTACATATATTATTACCACTCAGCAACATTATTCTGCTGCCTAAATGGCTACCGACCAGACGGGTATCTTCGATGCGATTGGACGGCAACTGTTTGGTTTCTATTCCATCGTTATAATTGCGGTCCCGCTGCTCGATTTTCTGTCCAGTGGCCCGTTACTGACTGATTCGACAGTTGGCCCGGCCGTGGTCGCTATCATGGCTGCGTTCACTGTCGTGGCGAACTGGTTGTTCCAGAGGCGTCTTGAAGTGGTCTTCTACGGCCAGTGTGACCCTGGCGACTCCCTCTGGGACGAGCTCGTTCTCTTTACGTTCACGTATATCTCTGCTATCGTTCTCAGTGCCCTCGTCCTGCTGGCCGGGAGCTCTCTGGTTCTGGACACAGCTGTGGTTCCGCCTGTCGTTCATCACGTCGTCGCAATTACCGCCTCGCTGGCAGTCATATACTCGCGACGACGAGACGTATTCGAGTTCCCATCCTGGCTCCGGACAGATTCGTGGGGCATCCTGGACCATCTGGTGTTGTTCGGTGCCGTGTTCCTCTTGACATACGGGAGTTTGAATTCTGCCTTCGGTCCTACCGGAGAACTGCTAACTGCCGCCTCTCTGTTATGTGCGATTACCGCGCTGGGATTGCGAGTTACGGGCGCGTTCTCCCGGGAGGTGAAACAGCGCCCCCAGATGTCCGGCCGGAACGAAAACCGAGTGTGAACGGCCCCTCGACCACTTGTCCGACGGTTTCCGGCGTCGTTCAGGTGTCTCCAGCAGCGTCCGGATTCACGATACCCGACTGCTCTCGCTACCCACTGCCACGTCCGGGACGGTGTGACCGACCCAGACGTGTCCTCGATTTTGTCCGCTCGGAGCGTCCCCGGACGACGGATAATCGAGCGTGAGGTAGAGACGAAGCGCCAACTGGACGACGAACACGTGGTTTTCAGCGCTCTCCGAGACGGTCCCCGTGGATAATACTCGGCCTCACCGCCCGGTGTCGTACTTGTAGGTCGCTTCGTCGGGGTCGATACCGAAGTCCTCGGCGGTGTCTTCGGGTTCGGGCTCGGCCTCGTGGGCCGAGGCGTTCTTGAACCGCTCGCGAAAGCGCGGCGGAACCGAGAAGTCGGCCCGCTCTACCCGCATCGGCACCGCGTCGGGCTGGATGTTCGCCTTCTTTTCCTCGAGTCGTTCCTGCAGCCGGGGCGGCAGCGTCTCGACGGCGATACGCTCGAAGCCGAACTGGGTGAGATAGCGGTCGGCGCCCGTCAGCGAGTACACCACGTCGAACCCCTCGTCGGAGGCGTACTCGACGAGGCGTTCGATGACGTGTGCGCCCACGCCCTGGTCGCGCCACTCCGGGAGGACGCCGATGCTCGTGAGTTCGCAGATGGGGTCGCCGTCGTCGGGCTTGTGGATTCGGATGCGGCCGAAGCCGGCCTTCCGGTCGTCGTGCTCGTCGATGGCGATGACGTAGTCACGGGAACGGAAGTTCGTCTCGTCCAGCCCCATCTCCTCGATGTGGTCCAGTAACCAGACCTCCTCTCTGTTTTTCGCATCCCGGACGTACATATCCGGACGTTGGCCGCCCCCGTGCAAAAGGGTTTCCGGGGCCCGAAGGCAGCGACTGCGCGTTCGTTCGGGCCGCCACAGCCGGGCAATTACTTAGTCGTGTGTCACGTATTCTCACGATATGGCCCCGGAGTCACTCGAAGAGCTGGACCGCGTCGTCCACGAGCCCACACGGGCGTTCGTCGAATCGACCAACGTCTGGCAGTTCATGCAGCGCTACGGTATCGAGGACTACGACGAACTGATACGCCGGACGACGACCGAAATCGACGGCGTCGAGGCGAGCGGCGTCGACTGGTTCTGGGACGAACTCGTCGACTACCTCCACATCGACTTCTTCGAGGACTACGACGCGGTTCGGGAGACCGGGAGGCGGACCGTCGAGACCGCGAGCGGCGAGACCGAGACCTTCGACGGCCCGCAGTTCACGAACTGGTACCCCGGCGGGGAGTTGAACGCCGCCTACAACGCCGTGGACCGCCACGCCGCGCCCGACACCGACGCCCGAAATCAGGTCGCGCTCGTCTGGGAGGGCGAGCCCGGTGACGTCCGGCAGGTCACATACCACGATCTGCACGAGGAGAGCAACCGGGTCGCCAACTATCTGGAATCCGTCGGGGTCGAGACGGGCGACACCGTCGGCCTCTATATGCCGATGGTGCCCGAGGTAGCCAGCATCTTCTACGGCTGTCTGAAGGCCGGAGCCATCGTCGTCCCCATCTTCTCGGGCTTCGGCGTCGACGCGACGGCGACCCGACTGGCCGACGCCGACTGCTCGGTGCTGTTTACCGGCGACGGCTTCTACCGCCGCGGGTCGCCGGTCCACCTCAAGGAGACCGCCGACGCGGCCATCGAGCAGGCCCGGGCAGAGAGCGATGGCGACGGCGTCGAGCATACGGTGGTGTACGACAGAATCGGGACCGCCGACGACCCCGACGAGACGCTCACGTGGACCCGCCGCGACGAGTGGTGGGACGAGGCCATCGAGTCACAGTCCGACAGCTACGAGACCAAATCCCTGCCCAGCGGTCAGGAGTCGATGCTGCTGTACTCCTCGGGGACGACCGGCGAACCGAAGGGCATCGTCCACACCCACGCCGGCGCCGTGCTCCAGGCGGCCAAGGAGATATACTTCGGCTTCGACCACAAGCCGGGCGACCGCTTCTTCTGGGTCAGCGACATCGGCTGGATGATGGGGCCCTGGACCCTGCTGGGCAACCACGCGCTGGGCGGGACCATCTTCATGTACGAGGGGGCGCCGGACCACCCCGACCCGGACCGTTTCTGGGCCATGATAGACCGCCACGACCTGACGGTCTTCGGGGTCTCGCCGACGGCTATCCGGGCGCTTCGCAAGCAGGGCGACGAGTGGCTCGAGGGCCACGACCTGTCCAGCCTCCGCTTGCTGGGCTCGACCGGCGAGCCCTGGGACCCCGAGAGCTGGCAGTGGTTCTACGAGCACGTGGGCAACAGGGACTGTCCCATCGTCAACATCTCCGGCGGCACCGAGATAATGGGCTGCTTTCTGATGCCGATGCCGATCCAGTCGCTCAAACCCTGCACGCTCGGCGGGCCGGGACTGGGGATGGACATCGACATCGTCGACGAGGCCGGCGATTCCATCGCCGACACGCACGAGCGGGGGTATCTCGTCGCCCGCGACTCCTGTCCCTCGATGTCGAAATCCCTGTGGTCCGGTGACGAGCGCTACGTCGCGGAGTACTGGTCCCGGTGGGACGGCCTCTGGAACCACGGCGACTGGGCCCAGCAAGACGTTGACGGGCTCTGGTTCCTGCACGGCCGGGCCGACGACGCGCTCAACGTCGCGGGCCGGAAGGTCGGCCCCGCGGAGGTCGAGGGCGCGGCGATGGACCACCCCGCCGTCAATCAGGCCGCCGCCGTCGGCGTTCCCGACGACACGACCGGGACCGCCGTGGTGCTGTATGCCGTCCTCGAACCGGCGAACGAACCGACCGACGACCTGCGTGACAGCATCGCCGCGACCGTCGGCGAGGAACTCGGCAAGCCGTTCCGCCCGCGCGAGGTCCTGTTCGTCGACGCCTTCCCGAAGACCCAGAGCGGGAAGATACTCCGACGGGCCATCGGCGCGGTGTACCGGGGGGAGGAACTCGGAGATATGTCCAGCATCGAGAATCCCGCGGCGCTGGACGCGGTCGAAGACCCACGCTAGGGCTCACTCGCCCGCCATCGCCGCCCGAATCCGGCGGACCTCGGCACGGACCGCCGTCCAGTTCTCGAGCGAGCCGGGAATCCCGTCCCGTCGGTCGCCCTTCGCCTTCCCCGCCTGCTCGGCGATGCGCTGGTGGACCGCCTTCGGCCCGTCGAGCTGGCGCAGGGTCAGCTCCGCACCCTCGCTCCCGGCGGTGTCGACGGTGACCGTTCCGTGGCCGAAGACGGTCCCGAAGATACCCTGCGAGTAGCTCGTGTTCTGTATCTTCCCAAGCCGGAGCTCCGTGACCGTCAGCGAGAGCACGCCCGTCCGGTGATAGAGCGCGGCGTCGGTCAACACGTACCGGGTCGACCACCGCCAGAGCCACGCCCCACCGGCCGGCACCGCGAACGCGACGAGCGCGAGGGGGACGCCGAGGGCCGCCGCCAGGGCCGGCTGGAGGAACCCAGTCGAGGTCGCCAGGTACGCGCCGCCGAGGACGACGAGCGCGAAAAGGACGCCGACTGCGCCGCTCACGTGGACGACCCGCCGTCGTGGCTGGCCCTGCCAGACGGCCGTCTCCCCTTGCGCGGCCGGCGCCCAGTCCGGGACACTCATGACTGCTCTGGGTCCCAGTCGGTGGCGCCGCCGTCGTCACGCTCGGCCGCGGGGTCGGTACGCTCACGCCCGGCAGTGCCCGCACGCCCGCTGTCCCCCTCCACGGCGACCCGAATGGCCCGGAGTTCGTCCAGTATCTCGGCGAGCACGTCCGGTTTCGTCTCCTCGTCGCCCCGGCCACGGCCGCCCTGTACCTCTTTGACCCGGCGGCTCAGGCGCTTCTGGACGTCCTTTGGGTCGCTGACGCCCCGGAGGGACATCTCGACGCCCGAGCCACCGGCCGTGCTGATGCCGACGTTCCCGTACCCCAGATAGCGGCCGACCACGCCGACCGAGAAGGAGGTGTTCTGGACCTTCTCGTACTCTACCTCCGAGACCGAGCGGCTGAAGATACCGGTCTTCTTGTACACCGACTTGTCCGTGATGACGTAGTCGGTGTTCTCCCGGGTCAGATACGCACTGGCGATTATCAGGAGGCCGAGCCCCAGCAGTGGAATCGTCGGGATTCCGACCAGATACGCGCCGTACATCACTTCCGGTGCGGGCTGGCCCGCCCAGAGAATCTCCTCGTCCGGGTCGAGCGTAAGCCAGTCGTAGGCAGCTTCGTCGTCGTTCATATCCTGTCCTATTCCGGCGCTCTGTTGAGTGTTTCCCCGGGACGTGACCTGTTCGCAGGGGCCGGCTACCCGGTCGGTCGCTCTTCGGCCGGCAGTTCGAGTGCCAGCAGCCGCGGCAGCGCGACCAGCGCCAGCGCGATTTCGCCACCGCCCGCGACGAGGAAGGCGGCGAGATAGCCGAACTCCCCCGCGACGAAGCCGCCGACGAGGATACCCGTCAAAAAGCCCAGACTCCCGGCGGCGTTGAAGCCGGCCATGGCCGTCGCCCGCCCCTGCTCGTCGACGAGGTCGGTGACGAGCGCCATCGTCGCGGGGGCCATCAGCGCGCCGATGACGCCGACGACGACCATGCCCGCGCCCGCCGTCTCGACGGTCGGCGCCAGTCCCACGCCGACGACCGCTACCCCATAGAGCGCCGACCCGGCGACGATCGGCGTCGTCCGACCCACGCTGTCCGAGAGGACGCCGAAGGGGTACTGGAGCAGGGCGAAGGGCGCGAAAAACAGCGCGAGGACGAGCCCCGTCTCGCCCGGCGTCAGCCCGAACGCCTCCCGGAAGTACAGCGTCCCGACGAGTGCGAAAAAGCCGGCGGTCAGCCGGTCGATGAAGCCGAAGGCGTAGGGAATCGAGAGCGCGGGCGTCTCGCTCAGCCGCCGGACGGCCCGGCGCAGGCGGCCGCCCTCGCCCGCGGGAGCGCGGTCAGGCACCAGCGCCGCAAGCAGTGCTACCAGGAAGAAGAGGCCGCTGGCGACGTACAGCGGGAGTGTCGGCGAGACGCCGTAGAGCTGGCCGCCCAGCGGCGCCCCCAGAGCCGTCCCCGAGCCGATGGCGATGCCCGCTGCGCCCATGTTCTTCCCGTGGCCACCCGAGAGGTCCATCAGCATCGTCACCGACAGCGAGAACGCCGCGATGGTCGCCGCGCCCTGGAGCGCACGCAGGAGGAGGACGACCTCGAAGCCAACAGCGGTGACTGTCGGCAGCCACGCCAGCGCCGCGTAGAGCGCGCTCCCGGCGACGGCGCCGCCGACGATGTAGGGGACCCGCCGGCCGGTCCGGTCGCTGAGCGCGCCCCAGACGCCCGCGAAGGCGACAAAGGCCGCGAACTCCGCGGCGAGGAACCACATACTCGCATCGAGAGTAGTCTCGGCCCCCAGCGCCGCCACCAGCGTGTCGACCCCGGGGTAGAGCAACACCTGGGCCAGCAGCACCACGAAGACCACGCACGCGAGGACGATTCGATCTCGACGCTCAGTCACATCTCCACAGTGGGTCGGTGCAGGAAAATATATGTCGGCGTCGCGGGCCCGGATATGAAGTAGGCGGGGCTGGTAGCCCCGGCCATGCCCAGCGACATCGCCGACCGCGTCGTCGAGGCGGTTCGGGACGCCGCTGACGGGGACGGGTGGTGCTCACGCCCACAGGTGGACGCCCTGATGGGCGCGACGACCATCGACAAACGCGAGATCGACCGCGCGCTGAAGATCGCCGTGGCCAACGGCCGCCTGGAACAGGAGGGAGACCAGTACCGAGCCGTCGAATGAGCGGGCAGGAACAATTGGAGTAGTGACACTTTCTTGACCCGCCCGGCCGTAGCGGTGGTATGCCCGATGCGCTATCCGAGGCGGCCGTGGACCTGCTCACCAGCGGTGCTCACGTCGCCCACCTGGCGACCAGTCACGAGGATCGGCCCCACGTCGCGCCCGTCTGGTACACCTACCACGAGGGCGCCGTCGAACTCGTGACGACCGGGAAGAAGCTCGAGAACATCCGCCACAATCCACGAGTCGCCCTCTCGGTGCAGGACGCCGACGAGGGCGACGCCAACTGGGGTGTGACGCTTCGCGGGACGGCCACCGTCGCCGAGGACGACGCGGCGGCGAGCGCGATTCACCGGCGCGTCAACGACCGCTACGGCGCCGACGAGGACGAGTGGCCCGAGAACACCGCCGTCCGAATCGAGGTCGGGTCGGCGAACCACTGGACGTACGACTAGACCTGCAAAAAGCGGAAAACTGCGGTACTGTGTGGTCTATCCGGCCGAGTCTACATGTAGCCGAGGTCGCGCAGGCGCTCCATCAGGTCCTCTTTGTCCTGGGCGCGGCCGGCCCGTTCGGTCGTGTTCGCCATGTCCTGCAGCCAGGCGGGCTCGTCGGCGGACTTGTCCGTCGACACTTCGCTGCCCAGCGAGCGGAAGCCGGCGAAGTACTTCGGCGAGACTGGGACGTCCTCCTTCTCGATACCTTCGGGGAGGTCGTCCTGGCCCTGCGGGACGTACCCCTCTTCCGGGTAGCCCTCGACCGTGTCCGGCACGACGAAGTTCCAGAAGGCCTCCCAGACGTCGGGCTCGGCGAACTGGAGGATCGGCTGGATTCGGTCGTGTGGCGGGTAGATGTCGGGGTCGTGACGCGGCGAGAAGAACGTCTCGTCGGCGCGGGACTCCTGTTCGTCCCAGCGGATACCCGAGAGGATACCGTCGACGTCGTGCTCCTCGATGGCGTCGTTCAGCGCGACGGTCTTCAGCAGGTGGTTGCCGACGTAGGTGTCCAGCAGGAACGGGAACGTCTCTTCCTCGTACTCGAGGATGTTCCGGACGTGGTGCTGGTTGTGTTCGGACAGCTCCGAGATGGGGATGTCGTCGCCGGGGGTGAGCCCGTTCTCGTCGACGTAGTTACCGACGTCCTCGTTGCGGGCCCAGATGACCTCGAGGTCCCACTCGTCGGCCCAGTGCTCGACGTAGTCGATGAGCTCGTCGAAGTGCTGGTAGTGGTCGATGAAGACGACCGGCGGCACTTCGAGGTCGAAGCGGTCGGCGACTTCCTTGACGAAGTACAGGGTCAGCGTGGAGTCCTTCCCGCCGGTCCACATGACGACAGGGTTCTCGTACTGTTCGAGGCCCTGCTTCGTGACCTCGATAGCCTTCTCTATCTTGTGGTTGACGGTCGGGTACTCCTCGGGCTCCTCGCCCTCGCCGTCGGTGTAGTCGACGTCGAGGTAGTCGGGGAACTCGGCTGTTTCGGACATCGTGTAATGACATATAATTACTGGTTGTAAGAACTTTTTGGATGCGTACACGCCGTGTTGGTGACTGGCACGGACACTCCGGGCGGTCCCGGACGCTTTTCCCGCCGACGGACATCTGTCCGCTATGGGCTCCCGTCCGGACCTCAGGGCCGTCTACCGTCGCTGGCTGCGTCTCTACGTCCCCGCCGCCGCACTGGTACTGGGCGCGAGCACCGTCGTCGGGTTCCTGCTCGGGAGCGCGGTCCCCGTCGAATCGCTTCCGACGGGCGAGGGCGGGGGCACCAACCCGTTCCCGGCGCTGACGACCGTCGACCTCGCCGTCAACAACCTCGTCGCGATGCTCGTGCTGTCGCTGGGTGCCGTGTCGCTCGGACTGGTCACGCTGCTGGGACTCGTCCTCAACGGCCTGCTCATCGGCGCCGTCGTCGGTATCGCCGTCCAGCAGGTCGACCCGCTCGTCGTCGCGCTGCTTATCCTCCCCCACGGCGTCCTGGAGATTCCCGCACTGCTCGTCGCCTCGGCGGTCGGCCTCCGGTTCGCTCGGCTCACGGTCCGGTACATCCGTGGGCTCGAAGAGACGCTCGTCACCCGCCGTGACCTGCGGGAGGCGGGGTGGCTCCTGCTGTTCTCGGCGCTGCTCATCGTCGTCGCCGCCTACATCGAGGCCAACCTCACGCTCGAACTGGCCGAACGCGTCGCTGGGGAGGAACTGGTCGCTGCGTAAGGAGGGCGGCCGATACGTTCCGTGTGAGTAGGGCTTACGAGATAAACTCGTTGTCGCGCCAGTTGACGCCTTCTTCTTCGTCTTCGTCGGCGGGGTCTTCGACGACGTTGATAGAAGCGGGGTGTTCTTCGCCGTCCACGATGCGGACGGCCTCCAGTTCCTCGTCGACGGCCGCGATGGCTGTCAATGTGCCCTTCTCGGCGACTTTCGCCACCTCACAGAGCACCTCGAACATCGCGTACTGGAGCGCTGTGTTCTGGAGGACGGTTTCGCGGTCGCCCTTGAAACAGGCGTACTCGACGAGTTCGGACTCGATCTCCTCCTCTTCCTCTTCGAGCGTGCCCCACTGTGGGCCGCCGCCGGCCGAGCCAGTCGATGCGGCGCCGGGCGGGCCCATCTCCTCGGGGTCCTCCTCGTAGACGCGGTTCTCGGTAACGCTGGCTTTCAGCTGTGCCGTCGGCGTGTACTTGCTCATACTGTCGTCTTTCGCCACGGCACTGACGATGAGCGTGTTGTTCCGACGGGTGATGTCTACGTCAGCGATCTCCGGTGGAAGGTCCGGGTCCTCGAAGAAATCGTACGCGTCTTCCAGTGGCAGTTCGAGCGTCGAGTGGAGTCTGTATACACGGCTGGTCATGGTTGGGAGAGTGTGTCAAGTCGTCGACGGCCGTCCGCTGACGCTGGTGTCAACATTCTCTACGACCCACGTGCTTATATGACCTGCCCTTCTATTCTATCAATTGGGCGTAGTGTGTGAGTTACTCACTCACAGACGGGGCTCCGATAACAGCCCCGCTTTGCTCACGGCTCCCTGCGGTCGCCGTTCGCCTATGATGAGGTCGTTCACTTCGTTCACGACCTCGCTCGTCTCGCGGTTGCACCGCTCGACAGTGTAAGAGACTCCTCGCTTCGCTCGTCGTCTCTCTGCTCACGGCACCCTGCGGTCGCCGTTCGCGTGTGACGAGGCGGTTCGCAAAGCTCACCGCCTCGCTAGTCGTCCGCCGCGGCCGCCTCGGCGTCGCCTTCGATGCTCGGCGGGTACTTCCCGCGGTCCAGTTCCAGGTCCGACGCGGGCCGGGCCATACAGGTCAGCGCGTAGTTCTCACGTTCCTGCTCGGTGAGTCCGCGCGCCGCCGGCTGGACGACCTCGCCCGAGAGAATCTCCGCCGAGCAGGCCAGACACATCCCCACGCGACAGGAGTACTCCTGGGCGATGCCCTCCTCGATACAGCGCGAGAGGATGGTCTCCTTCTCGGAGACCGTTATCTCCTCGCCGGTCCCGACGAAGGAGACGGTGTAGTCGGTCATACTCTCGCGTTTGCAACGCCGTGTCAAAACTCTTTATTCCCGACGCTGTACCGACAAACACACAGCGGAACGATTTTTGCGCTCCGGGCAGGAGCAGCGTGCATGACCACTCACCAGTACGACGTGGCCGTCGTCGGGGCGGGGACGTCGGGCTGTTACGCCGCCGCGACACTCGCCGACGCGGGGTACGACGTCGTCGTCGTCGAGCGCAAGGACGCCGAGGAGGCGGGCCACATCGCCTGTGGCGACGCGCTGAAGGGGGCCAGCGACTTCCCCGAGGCCATCCCCAAGTCCAAGCTGGAACCCGCCTTCACGAACACCGACGTCGACCACGGCCGCTTCGAGATTCCACAGGAGGATACGGTGCTGGAGATTCCGGTCCCCGGTGAACTCGCGGTCATCGACCGCTGGGAGTACGGCCGCTGTCTCATCGAGGGCGCCGGCGAGACGGGTGCGCAGTTCCACTACGACACCGTCGTCCAGGACGTCGTCCAGGCCGACGACGGCACTGTCACCGGCCTCGAAGCCATCCGCAAGGGCGACCACGTCACCTACGACGCCGAGCTCGTCATCGACGGCGCCGGGGCCCTGTCCCTGCTGCAGGACAAGACCGACTTCGAAGACGCCACCTTCGACACGAACGTCCGCTACTCGCAGTTCTGTTCGGCCTATCGGGAGATCGTCGAGGTCGACGAACCGGTCGAGTGGGACGACGCCCTCGTGTTCAAGCCCACCGAGCGGTCGGCGGGCTACCTCTGGTACTTCCCGCGCACGGACACCGAGATAAACGCCGGCCTGGGCTTCCAGATGAACGAGGAGCCCATGGAGCTGGTCGACGACCTCAAACGGGACCTCCGTGCGCGCGAGGAGTTCGAGGGCGGCAAAGTCACGGACAAACTCGGCGCCGCGCTGCCGACGCGACGGCCCTACGACTCGGCCGTCGCGCCGGGCTACATGGCTGTCGGCGACGCCGCGGCCCACGTCAACCCCACGACAGGGGGCGGCATCGCCGGGGCGGCCTACGCCGGCAAGTACGCCGCCGAGCAGGCCATCGACGCCATCGAGGACGACCGCACCGACGACGAGGCGGCCCTCTGGGAGTACAACGTCAACGTGATGAACGACTTCGGGGCCCGCTACGCGGCGCTCGACGTCTACAACATCTTCACGACGGCCTACGACGTCGACGACCTGATGGCGCTGCTGGCCTCGATTCCGGGCGAGAAACTCGCCGAGGCGCTGTACGGCGGCTCCACCAGCGTCGGCCTGGGACTCAAACTCAAGATGGCCGTCAAGAGCTTCGGCCACTGGGGGACCATCCGGGACCTCTACCAGACGAAGAAAGCCGCCGACCGTCTGCTCGACCACTACGAGTCCTACCCCAGCGACATCGGCGGCTTCGAGGCGTGGCAGCGTGAACGGGACTCGATTATGGACGACATCTACGCGGTCACCGGCGCCGAGCCGAAATACTGACTGACCGAGCAGGGGTTTCGGGAACGCCGTGGCGTCGACCACACCGGTATCGACGGTCGACCACCCGTCGCGATCAGTTTTCGTGTGGCTCGTTCAGGACCAATAGATATTCGCAAAGTTGGCACAATACTGCTTCGATCGCGAATACCTGATGGCTCAGAGACAATTTTAACAGGCAACAGGGAGAACTATTCGACGATGAATTGGTCCAACCAAGATTGGTGGTCGAATCGACTGAACGTAGCGATTCTCGACCAGAACGCCCGCCAGGCCGGACCGATGGGCGGGGCGTTCGACTACGCCGAGGCGTTCGAATCGCTCGACCTCGAGGCCGTGAAGTCGGATATCGAGGACGTGATGACGACTTCACAGGAGTGGTGGCCGGCCGACTACGGCCACTACGGGCCGCTGTTCATCCGGATGGCCTGGCACAGTGCGGGCACCTACCGAACCGGCGACGGCCGCGGCGGGGCCGCCGGCGGGCGACAGCGCCTCGCGCCGCTCAACAGCTGGCCCGACAACGCCAACCTCGACAAGGCGCGCCGACTGCTCTGGCCGGTCAAACAGAAGTACGGCCGCAAGCTCTCCTGGGCCGACCTGATAGTCCTGGCCGGCAACGTCGCCATCGAGTCGATGGGCGCCAGGACCTTCGGCTTCGCCGGCGGGCGCGAGGACGCCTTCGAGCCCGACGCAGCGGTCGACTGGGGGCCCGAAGACGAGATGGAAACGTCCGAGCGCTTCGAGGACGGCGAACTTCAGGACGGACTGGGTGCGACGGTGATGGGACTCATCTACGTCAATCCGGAGGGGCCCGACGGCCAGCCGGACCCGGCGGCGTCGGCGGCGAACATCCGGGAGTCCTTCGGCCGAATGGCGATGAACGACGAGGAGACGGTCGCGCTCATCGCCGGCGGCCACACGTTCGGGAAGGTCCACGGCGCAGACAGCACCGACAACCTCGGCCCCGAGCCCGAAGCAGCCCCCATCGAGCAACAGGGGCTCGGCTGGGAGAGCGACCACGGCTCCGGCAAGGGCCCCGACACCATCACCAGCGGCATCGAGGGGCCGTGGACTGACGCCCCGGTGGAGTGGGATATGGGCTATCTCGACAACCTGCTCGACTACGAGTGGGAACCCGAGAGAGGGCCCGGCGGCGCGTGGCAGTGGCGACCGAAGAGCGAGGTGCTGGAAGACACCGTCCCGGACGCCCACGAACCCGCGGAGGCGCGGACCCCGATGATGCTCACGACGGATATCGCCCTGAAGCGCGACCCCGACTACCGGGCGGTCGTCGAGCGCTTCCAGGACAACCCGATGGCCTTTGGCATGGCCTTCGCGAAGGCCTGGTACAAGCTGACCCACCGTGATATGGGGCCCCCATCGCGCTTTCTCGGCCCGGAGGTGCCCGACGAGGAGATGCTGTGGCAGGACCCGCTCCCCGACGCCGACTACGACCTGGTCGGCGACGACGAGATTGCGACGCTCAAGCGTGAAATTCTCGACTCGGAGCTCTCCGTCCCCCAGCTGGTCAAGACCGCCTGGGCGTCGGCGTCGACCTACCGCGACAGCGACAAACGCGGCGGTGCGAACGGCGCCCGCGTCCGCCTCGAACCACAGCGAAGCTGGGCGGTCAACGAACCCGAGCAGCTGGCGACGGTACTTGAGACGCTCGGAGAGATCCGCGAGGAGTTCAACAGCGCACAGTCGGACGGGACGCGGGTCTCTCTGGCCGACCTGATAGTGCTGGGCGGGAGCGCGGCCGTCGAGACGGCGGCGGCAGCGGCCGGCTACGACGTGACCGTGCCGTTCGAGCCGGGACGAGTCGACGCGTCCCAGGAGCGGACCGACGTCGAATCCTTCGAGGCCCTCAGACCCAGCGCCGACGGGTTCCGGAACTACCTCGCCGACGGCGTCGAGCGCCCGCCGGAAGAACTGCTCGTCGACCGGGCGGACCTCCTGAACCTGACGGCGTCCGAGATGACGGTGCTGGTCGGCGGGATGCGTGCGCTGGACGCGAACTACGGACAGTCCGACCTCGGCGTCTTCACCGACCAGCCGGGGACGCTGACGAACGATTTCTTCGTGAACCTGCTCGACAACGATCTCGAGTGGGAACCGGCCCCGGACGCCGACCGCGTCTACGAGGGGCGCGACCGCGAGACGGGCGAGGTCAGGTGGCGCGGGAGCCGCGTGGACCTCGTCTTCGGGTCGAACTCCCGGCTTCGAGCCATCGCGGAGGTGTACGGCGCCGACGACGCCGAGGAGGCGCTCGTGCGCGACTTCGTGGACGCGTGGGCGGCGGTGATGGCCCTCGACCGCTTCGACCTGAACTGAGCCGCACCCGTCCGGTCGGGCGTCCGTGGTCTCACCACAGCCGCTCGATAGCGCCGGCCAGCACGTCCACGCCGATGTCCAGCGACCGCTCGTCCACGTCGAAGGTCGGCGTGTGGTGGCCGCCGGGATGGTCGGTGCCGATGCCGACGTAGCTAGCTCGACCCCCGTGGTCCTGAACCCGGTCCATCAGAAAGGTCGCGTCCTCGCTGCCGCCAAGCGGCGCGCTGTGGCGGACGCTGTCGACCCCATCGACGCCCTCGGCCACCGCGTAGACCACATCTGCGAGGTCGGCGTCGCTCTCGGCGCTGGGGGCCTCGGCAATCGTCTCTACGGTCCCCTCGCAGCCGTGCATCCCGGCGGCGTGTTCGACGACCGAGTCGGTTCGCTCGCTCATGTACTCCATAAGTTCGGTCGTCTCCCCGCGCACCTCGCCTTCGATGGTCGCCTGCTCGGGGACGATGTTGGTCGCCGTCCCGCCCGAGACCACGCCCGCGTTGACACGGGTCGCGCCGTCCTCGTGGCGGCGGATCGCGTGGAGATTCTGGACCGCCGTCGCCAGCGCCTGAACGGCGTCCCGGCCCGCCGCCGGGTGGCCGCCCGCGTGGGCCGACTCGCCCCGGAAGTGGGCCGCGAACTGCCGCACTGCCAGAAATCCGTTCACGCCGGCGACCACCTCGCCGGTCGGGTGGTCCAGCCCGACGTGGACCGCGAGCAGGTGGTCGACGTCGTCGAGCACGCCGGCCTCGGCGACCGCGCGGCCGCCGCCGATGACCTCCTCGGCGGGCTGGAACAGGCATTTGAACGTCCCCGCGAACTCGCTCTCGACGACGGCTTCGAGGACGCCGACGCCGATGGCCGCGTGGGCGTCGTGGCCACAGGCGTGCATATAGCCTTCGTTGGCCGACCGAAAGCCCGTCTCGGTGGGAGCGTGCGTTTCGCCGTCCGATTCGCTAATCGGCAAGGCGTCGATGTCGACGCGCAGGGCGACTGTCGGCCCCGCGCCGCGCTCGACGGTCGCGAGCGCACCGGTGAATCCACCCTCGCACCGCGCCAGTACGTCCTCGCGGGCGCCCGCCTCGCGGGCGCGGCCGTGCCACTCCGTGAGTGTCGCTTCCTCTGGGACTGCCATCCGAGCGTCGGCCGCCAGCGGCTCGGGGCCGACGAGCAGTTCGTCGACGCCGATACGCTCCAGTTCGTCGACGATACGACTCGTCGTCCAGTACTCACACCACGCCGGTTCCGGGTAGCGATGCAACTCCCTGCGGAGGGCCGTCAGCCGCTCGCGTCGCTGCTGGTCCATACGGGCTCGACGGGACGGGCGAACTTATCACCCGCTGCCGGGCGGGGTCTGCTGTTCGACGTCGACCTCGACGTGGACCGCAGGCGGGAACGCCTCGGCGGTCACCTCGCGCGCGAACGTCTCGTAGCCGACGATGTCGATGGTCCGCTCGTAGACGGTGTAGTTCCACGGGTCGAAGCGGCCCCCGTCGGGCCCCAGCGTCTTCGACTGCGGGACGCGCAGGTCGCGTGGCTGTTTCGGACGCGGGCCTTTCAGCTCCACGCCCTTGCGCTCGGCGCGGGCTTTGATATCCGCCACGACGTCGTCGAGGCGGTGGCGGTCCCCACTCGTGAGGGTCAGAGTCGTGACGTACGGCATTGGGAGTGGGAAGACCGGCGACCACCAAAAGGCCAGCCTTTCGTGCCGGAGGTCCAGCGGCCGTGCTGTCGTGGCCGCCGTACGAACGGGATACTGCGCGGTAATTGTATGATAATTGCCCTTTTCCTCGGAGTTGCGGTTCCCGCCACACTCGGCTGATTCCACCCGCAGTAGGACCGCTCGCCTGCGGCGCTCGTCTCCGATATTCTCTTAAGTACCCGTGATGTAAAATCACACAATGATACAGGCCACGAGCGCGGGAGCCATCCTCTTTCGCGATACGCGTGGCCGGCGGGAGTATCTCCTGCTCAAGAGCCGACCCGGGGACTGGGAGTTCCCCAAGGGCGGCGTCGAGGGCGAGGAAGAGCTCCAGCAGACCGCCATACGCGAAGTGAAAGAGGAGGCCGGAATCGGTGATTTCCGGCTCTTGGACGGTTTCCGCGAGGACTACGACTACGTGTTCGAGGCGAACGGCAACACCATCCACAAGACGGTGCATCTGTTCGTCGCGAAGTCCTTCGAAGCATCGGCAGAGCTGTCGACCGAGCATCGGGACCTGCAGTGGCGCGACTACGAGCAGGCCGTAAACACCGTCACACAGGACGGCCCCCGCGAGATACTGGAACAGGCCCACGAGTTCCTCGACGACCGCGAGGACGAGACCGAGGAGTAAGCCCCGGTCGCGGCGTGGGGAATCACGGCAAACAGCGGTGCTGCTATGACACGACGCGAGCATCGCTGACGGAAAAACGATTTCGACAGTCCGAACGCGTTACCCTTTGACGACGTAGGTACTGGCTGCCATATCGCCCAGGCGCTGTTCGTCGTCGTTCACGGCGATGAGTATGATGCCGATGATGTAGAGCGTCGGCAGGGCGTCGACGATCCGGAGCACGTTTCGGATCGCGGACTTGCCCATGCCGATCTTGGCGCCGTTCTCGTCGACGACGCGGACACTCATCAGTTTCTTCCCGACGGTGTAGCCGTATACCCCTTCCATCACGATGAAGTAGACAAAGACGATCAGTGAGATGAGCAACTGAGCGATAAGGACGAGGCCGGCCCCCGCCGCGCCCGTCTCCCCGCCGACGCCGATGAGGAAAAACAGTGGGAAGACGATGATACCGCCGACGATTCCGATGAGAATCGAGTCGATGATGAACGCGACGATACGACTACCGAGACCTGCCAGCTGACCGGGGCCACCCGAAGTTGTTGCCATACAATAGCCGAAACTTTGGTCAGAAGATATAAATATTTCGTCCGAACATCCGAGACTTACCGAAACAGTTCGGCTATGCCGGGGTCTCGGTCCCTAGGCCCGAACGACGTAGGTGTTCGCGGCCATATCGCCGAGTCGCTGCTCGTCATCGTCGTACAGTATCAGGCCGATGCCCAGCAGATAGGCGAACGGGAGGTTGTCGGCGATGAGCACGAGATTCCGTATCATGGCCTCTTTCCAGCCGATGTCGCCGCCGGCCTCCGTGACCACACCGATGTCTAACAGCTTCTTCCCGGGCGTGTACCCGTACAGTCCCTCGAAGACGATGCGATAGCCGAAGAACCCGGCCGTGACGATCAGGTTGAAGACAACGTAGGCCGCCAGGAGCAAGCCTGGCTCAGCGGTCGATAGCAGTAGCAGGCCCGGAACGGCGACAAGCACCGCCATTGCGAACGCAAAGAGCATCGTGTCGATGAAGAACGCGGCTGCACGTTTCCCGAGTCCAGCGAGCTGTCGAGCCTCCGGTTCTGTGGCTGTGTCCATGTCGATTTCGGTGTGCTGGACGGGTAATAAAGGTGTCCGGACGCTGCTGTCGGTGTCGTATCCGGACCCGGGTTCTCGGGCGCCACGGACACATTCACATAGGCGACCCGCGAACCGGTGGCTGTGTCGTCCGATTCGGAGTTCGCGTTCGAACTGCGCGTCTGTCAGTGGGCCGAGCGCGAGTGGTCGTCCGCCCGCGAGGACTCGGTGGTGGTCGTCGCCCGCCAGCTCGGCACCCGGCACCGCCGGTGGGACACAGTGGTGCTGGAGTGTGACCCCGAAGGACTCGAAGCCCGCGGCGCGTTCGGCGCCGACGCGTTCGACTCGGACCACCTCCACGTCCTCGAACACGCCCCCGCCGAGTGGACGTTCTACCGGGACGCCGTGCCCGACCCCGGTTACCCGTGGCGCTACGTCCGGGAGTCGGTTCACGAACTGGCCGACCGGGACGCCCTCGACACCAGAAAGCGCGGTCGACGCATCGAGATTCGCCGCAAACGCGAGTATCCGGACTGGTGTCGCCGCGTCGTCGCCATCGAGAACAAACCCGACCTCACCGCGAGCGCCGCCCGCGATCTGGCGGGCCAGCTAGAGCGGGACGTGGCGCTGGGACTGGCCGACGAGGTGTGGGTCGCGACCGAGGCCACCGGCGAGCGTGTCGAGCCCGTCCTGCTGGCGGACTTCCCGGCCGAGGCCGGGGTGGTGACCGTCGACACCGACGCCGGGACCGCCGAGACCGTCTGGGAACCCCGGTCGCTCGAGCCTGACGGGCCGGGGACTCGCATCACCGAGCGGCCAGACGACGACTACAGTGCCGCCCGGTTCGACTACGTCGGCCCCGAGTGGAAGGCAGCCAAACGCCGGGCTATCGCCGAGCGAGCCTACGAGCGCGGCTGGCGCAGCTACGCCGACACGATGCGACCGGACTGCCGACACTTCGAGCTACGGGCCGACGAGTCCGGCGTCTCTCCTTACTGTCTGGCCAAAGAACGGACGCCGACACAACCCGAGTGTCGGGCCGGCTGTGGGTCCTTCGAGCCGGAGCCGCCGGCGTGGCGGACGAAGGGGTGGCCCATCGAGGGCGGTCCCGGCGCGGCGACCAAGCGATTGCTGGCGCGGCGACGCCGTGAGCGCCGGCCCGGGCTGGAATGAGTCCGTGACCGCCGCTACTCGTCGCGGACTTCGAGGTCCAAGTCCGTCCGCTCGACGGCCAGCCTGAAGGTCGGCACCGTCTTCTGGACGAGCTCGACGACGCCCATGTCGGCGAGGCTCCGCAGCGCCGACCGCACGTCGTCGACCTCGGGGTCCTCGCCGGCCGCCCGCACCGCCTGCAGCGTCGCGACGACGCTCTGGGGCTCCGCCTCGGGTCCGGCGAGCACCTCGACGATGGTCCCCTGGAGCGGTGAGACGGTCATCGTCTGGACGCGCTCGGAGTCCTCGCCGTCGATGAGCGCCGTCGCCTCCGGCGTCGCACAGATGAGGCTGTTCTCGTTGCGGTAGTAGTACTCTTTCAGTTCCGATTCGAGGTACTGGTGAACCTCGCTCCCGCTGTCCATGCCCCACAGTTCCTGTAGCTCGCCGTTTTTCGTCGGCTGGTTTTCGACGATGTCGGCGAGTCGCTCCTGGGCCTCCTCCGAGAGGGTCATCGTTCGACCCTAGCAGCAGAGGTGTTCTAAGCGTTCTGGAGTCGGTCAGGGAAGATACTTGAACGCGCAGCCCTTCGAGCGACTAGGTATGCGCTCACCTCCCGTCCGCCCGCGAGCACGCCGCGCGGTCGCCCTCTCAGTGCTGCTTATCGTGTCGACCGTCGCCCTCGGGGCGGCGGCGGTCGGTCCGGTCGCCGCGGCCGACGCCCGCGTCACGCTGACGGAGACGACGATTACGCCGGGCACGCCGACCGCCGGCGCGCCCATCACCGCAGAGACCACGCTCCGGCTCTCGGCCGGGAGCGACACGTCGATGACCGTCGAGGAGGTACGGGTCGTCGACCCGAGCGAGGACGACGCGGTCCTGGGGACGGCCACCGAGCTCGGTCGGCTCTCCCCCGGGGAGACTCTGGACGTGCCGGTCACCTTCACCGTCAACGAGACCGGTTCGCAGGACCTCCGGCTGGTCGCCGTCGGGACCGACAGCGACGGGGACCGAATCGAGTCGACCCGGCCCCTGACCGTCGGTGTCGAGCCCGGCGCCCCGCAGGTCGAAGTCGAGACCGACCGGGTCGTCGCCGGCGCGGAGTCGTCGGTGCAGGCGACCGTCTCGAACCCGACGACGGCGCCGCTTCGCGGGATCGAGGTGGCGGTGGACGGCAGCGAGAGCCGGCGGACGATTCCGACGCTGGCCGCCGGGGCCTCGGCGACGGTGAACCTCACCGCCGTCCCCGACGCCGGCGACGGGACGGTCGACATCCGGACGACCTACACGACGCCGACCGGGGTCGAACGCGAAACTATCACCCCGGCGTCGGTGACGGTCGAGTCGCTCAGGACCGACGTGGGCGTCCGCGTCGAGCGGTCACAGGACGACGACGGACAGCAGGCCGGGGGCGACCTCACGGGCCTGCTGGGCGGGGCCGGCGGGACCGACGCGCTCCAGGACCAGTCCGGTTCCGAGAGCGGGACGAGTGCCTCGCGAGTGGACGTGACGGTGACGAACTTCGGCAACACCCCCGTCGACGAGGTCGTGCTCACCGCCGAGGACACGGAGGGTACACGGTTAGGCTCCGTCGGTCGGTTCGCGCTCACGGGGACGCTCGACCCCGGCGCGGAGACGACGGTCACCGTCGACCTCTCGCGGGTCCAGTCGACCGACGGCGTCCGCTTCGTCGCGGCCTACGACACGCCCGACGGACGCAACGAGACGGCGTTGCTGTACGACTACCGCGCCCAGCGGGGCGAGGCGAGACTCACGGGGCTCGACGTGCGCGTCACCGAGGGCGGCCGCGTCACCATCGACGGGAACCTCGCCAACGTCGGTGACGGCGAAGTGACCAGCGCCGTCGTCGCCGTCCGGCCGGGCGAGGGTGTCCAGCCGGCCTACCCGCAGCGGGACTACTTCGTCGGCACCGTCGACGCCAGCTCTTTCGCCCCCTTCGAACTGACCGCACAGGCCGACCCGGCCAACGCGAGCCAGGTGCCCATACAGGTGAGCTACGCCGTCGACGGCGAGCAGCTCACCCGGAACGCGACCGTCCCGCTGCCGCCGGCCCAGAGCGGCGGAAACGGCGGCCCCGTCTCGGCCGGGGTGGCACTCGCCGTCCTCCTCGGATTAGCCGCTGTCGCGGGCGCGACCGTCTACGTCACCCGCTACCGATGAGCTTCGAACCGCTTCAGAAAACGGTCCCGCCGCTCGCGCTGGTCGACGTGACCAAGCGCTACGAGAGCGGCGGCGGTGGGGCGGTCACCGCCCTCTCCCAGGTCGACTTCGCCGTGGCGAGCGGCGAGGTCGTCGCCGTCGTCGGCCCCAGCGGGAGCGGCAAGTCCACGATGCTGAACCTCCTGGGCCTGCTGGACGAGCCGACCGAGGGCAGTGTCGAACTCCGGGGCGAAACGACGGCCGGACTCTCCGAGGCCGAGCGGACCGACGCCCGGCGGGAGTCGCTCGGCTTCGTCTTCCAGGACTTCCACCTCCTGCCGACGCTGTCGGCCGTCGAGAACGTCCGGCTCCCGACGGCGTTCCTCCCCGAGGACGCCACCGACCGGGCCCGGGACCTGCTCGAACTCGTCGGGCTGGGCGACCGGCTCGACCACACGCCGGACGAGCTCTCCGGCGGGCAGAAACAGCGCGTCGCCATCGCTCGCGCGCTGATTAACGAGCCCGACGTGTTGCTGGCCGACGAGCCGACGGGGAACCTGGACCGGGACACCGGAACCGCCATTCTGGAGGAGATTCGCCGCATCACCGACGAGGCCGGCGTCGGCGTCGTCGCCGTCACCCACGACGACCTCGTCACCGAGTACGCCGACCGGACCGTGGAGCTCGTCGACGGGGTGTTGCGGGATGTCTAACCGGCGGTTTCCCGCGCTCTCGCTCGCCACGCGGAACCTCTCGCGCCAGCGGCTCCGGGCGGCGCTTGCGGCGCTTGGCATCGTCATCGGCGTCTTCGCCGTCGTGACGCTCGGATTGCTGGGCAACGCCCTCTCCGTGGCCGCCCAGGAGGAACTGGGCGGCTTGGGCGACCAGGTCATCGTCAGCCCGGCCCAGGAGAGCGACCGCGAGACGCTCGATAGCCGCGACGTCGCGGCTGTTCAGCGGGCCGCCGACGGCCGGGGCACCGTCGTCCCGCTGCAGTCGACCGGTGGCACGGTTCGGGGGACCGGGGGCCAGTCCTTCGCCCAGATATACGGCACCGACAACCCACAGGCCCTCTTTGGCAACGGTAGCAACGCGGTCCCGTCATCGCACCGCCAGGGCGCGCTCGTCGGGTCGGGGCTGGCCGAGGACCTGAACCTCCGGCCCGGCAGCACCATCACCGTCGAGCAAAACGAGTACCGGGTCGTCGGCGTCCTTCCCCCAGTGGAGGGTATCTCGCCGCTCCAGCCCGATTCGGCCGTGGTGCTCCCGCCAAGCGAGTTCGCCAGCGACGAGGTCTCGCAGGTGGTCGTCCGCGCCGACTCCCCGGAGGACGCCCGAGCGATCGCCAGCGGGGTGCGCGACCAGCTCAACAGCCGCCAGCAGCGGGTCAGCGTCTTCTCGCTGACGAGCGTGCTGGACCAGATTTCGGAGTTTTTCAACCTCCTGAACGGCTTTCTCCTCGCTATCGCCGGTATCTCGCTCGTGGTGGCCGGCGTCAGTATCTTCAACGTGATGTTGATGACCGTCGCCGAACGCCGCGGCGAGATAGGGGTCCTTCGCGCCGTCGGCATCCACCGCAAGCAGGTCCTCCGGACGCTGCTGGTCGAGGCGACGCTGCTGGGTGTGGTGGGCGGGGCCGTGGGCGCACTGCTGGGGACCGCGGCCGTCGTTGCCGTCGCCACGCAGACCGAACTGCCGCTGTGGGCCGTCCTCCAGCCCGACAACGTCTTCGTCCCGCTGGGCGCCTTTGCCTTCGGCGTGTTCATCGCGCTCGTCGGTGGACTGTATCCCGCCTATCGCGCCGCCTGGGAGCCGCCCGTCGAAGCGCTTCGAGGGTGAGTTGCTGAATCTGCTGTAACGGTTTCCGGTGGTTCTGACGCACGGCTGTAGAGGCTTCCCCCATCAAAAAACAACAGTAAACCGCCGTCCTAGAGGTCCTTCGCGACCCGGAGTTCCGTGTCGGTAATCGTCTCGACGGACTCGGCGGGGACCTCGATGTCGTCCTCGTCGGCGTCACCGAAGCCAAAGCCCTGAACGATTGCCTCCCCGAGGTCCGGGTCGGGTTCGACGTAGGCGACCTGGGCTTCGGTGTCGACCTCGGTGACGATACCTATCTGTTCGGCCTCGATGTCCATGAGGTACTTCCCCTCGTCTTCGGTGGATAGGACTGACATACACCCGGATATCCGACGGGTGAAATAAATACCCACGACATTTCCGCCGGGCTACAGGTCCGCGAGCGTCTCGGCGACGTCGTCCCAGTGGCTCCCCCGCCAGAAGTGCTGGCCGCAGTCACGGCAGCGCCAGATGGCGACCTCGTCGGGGTCGGGCGCGTACTCGGGGGTGGGTTCCGTGCGGTCGACGCGCTCGACGGGGGCGTTGCAGGTGCCACAGTGGACGGGTTCGTCCGACAGTTCCAGGTCGAAGCCGGCGGCAGCCAGCTCCCGGAGCTGGTCGGGCACGTCGCGCTCGGTGAGCAGGATGGCGTCGGGGACCTTTCTGGCGAGCCCCTCGTCGCGAGTCACCAGCCGCCGGCCCTCCGTCTCGACGAGCGCGAGCAGGGCCGCGTCGGCCTCGGCGTCGCGGTCCAGCGCGTAGGCGGTGTCGTAGCCACACATCCGCAGGTAGGTCGCCAGCTTCCCCAGCATCGCGTCGAGCACCAGCGGCTCGCGCGCCCGGTCAACCATCGAGGAACTCCCGGAGGCCCTCGGCCGAGCGGGTGTTGAGGACGTCGCCGGCTTCGGCCCACCCCCGCCGGGCCGTGTGGACGCCGTAGGTGACCTGGGCGAAGCTGCCGGGGCTGTGGGCGTCGGTGTCGATGGCGATGGTCGCGCCGGCCTCGACGGCCGCCTTGACCGCGTAGCCGTCCAGGTCCAGCCGGGCGGGGCTGGCGTTGACCTCCAGCGCGGTGCCCGCCTCGGCGGCCGCGGTCGCCAGCCGCTCGACGTCGATTTCGAGCCCGCTGCGGCGGTTCAGATAGCGCCCGGTCGGGTGGCCGATGATATCCACGTCCGGGTGCTGGGCCGCGGCGACGAGTCGGTCGGTACCGTCGCCGTCGAGGGCGGCGTGGGGCGAGGCGACGACGACGTCCAGCTCGGCCAGCAGGTCGTCCGCCACGGAAATCGTCCCGTCCGCGGCGATGTTTGCCTCGACGCCGCTGAAGACGTCTATCTCCGCCCCGTCGGCGACCGCTTCGACCTCGGCGAGTTGCTCGCGCAGGGTCTCGTCGTCGACGCCGACGCCGCCGACCATTCCCGGGCCGGTGGCGTGGTCCGTGATGGCGATGTAGTCGTGGCCAAAGTCCGCCGCCCCGGCGACCATCTCCGCGACGGTGTTGCCGCCGTCGGACCACTCGCTGTGGGTGTGGAGGTCGCCACGAACGTCGTCCTCGACCAGCAGGTCCGGCAGGTCGCCGTCGGCGGCCGCCCCCACCTCACCGCGGTTCTCGCGCATCTCGGGGGGTACCCAGTCCATGTCCAGCGCCTCGTAGACGCCCTCTTCGGTCTCGCCGGCGACGCGTTCACCGGCCCGCTGGTGGTCCTCGTCGTCGGGGACCTCGGACACATCGAAGACCCCGTACTCGTTGACCTTCAGGTCGCGTTCGATAGCGCGGTTTCGGACGACGACATTGTGGTCCTTGCTCCCGGTGAAATACTGCAGGGCGGCGCCGAACTCCTCGGGCACGACGACTCTGAGGTCCACGCGGAGGCCGCCGGCCCGCACCGAGGCCTTGGTCTCGCCGGCCTCGATGACACCCTCCACTTCGGGCCAGTCGGTGAAGGCGTCGACGACGCGCTCGCCGTCCTCGCTCCCGACCAGCACGTCCACGTCGCCGATGGTGGGTCGCCAGCGCCGAAGGGACCCGCCCAGCGCACACCGTTCGACGGCGTCGATGTCGGCGACGTAGCCCCTGGCTTGCTCGCCGTAGGGGTGGGCCGTGCCCAGCAGCGTGCGGGCGTGGGCCTCGCGGGCAAAGTCGATGTTGTCGAGGATGTTCTGCTCGGTCTTCGCGCCGAAGCCCTTGATATCCTGAATCTCGCCGGCCTCGGCGGCCGTTTCGAGTTCGGAAAGCGTCGTGATACCGAGTTCCTCGTACAGCGAGCCGACGGTCTTGGGGCCCACGCCCTCGACGGCAGTCAGCGCGGCCATGTCGACGGGGAGTTCCTCGCGGAGCTCCCCCAGTTCCCCGATTTCACCGGTCTCGAAGTACTCGACGACCTTCGAGGAGATGGCGTCGCCGACGCCGTCTATCTCCCCCACGGCGTCCTCGCCCTCGGCAGCCAGCCCCTCGATGTCACCGGGGTGGTCGCGGATGTTCTCGGCGGCCCGGCGGTAGGCCCGTGGCTTGTACTCGACGCCCTTCGCGTCCAGCAGGTCGGCGAACTCCTCCAGCAGGCTCGCGATCTCGTCGTTCCGACTCATCGTCGCCCCCTGCTGGCACGACCGGTCCCCGAATCGGCGTCCTCGTGGCCCAGCGCCTTCCGCAGGAAGGACATCCAGCGTTTCTTGTCGGCCGTCGCCTGGGCCTCTGTCTCGTCTTCGAGGTTCGCCGGCCCCAGCTGTTCGAGGGCGTTCAGCGCCCGGTCGATGCCGATTATGGCCTCGACGAGCGCTTCGCCTTCGGCGTAGCTGATATCGCCGTCTTCCAGCCGTTGCTTGCGCTGGAGCCGCTCCCGGCGGAGATTCTTCTTCGCCTGGGTGACCCGCTCGCGCTCGCCGCGTGGCACCGTCTCCCGGCGCTTGATCTCGAAGACGAACGACTGCAGGTCGATGTGGTCGCCCTGGACGGTGATCTCGTCGGGAATCTCGGCACCGACGGTCGCACCCTCCCGTTCGATGCGCTCCAGCAGTTGTTTGCGCTCGAACTCTTTCACTGTCGCAATCTTTGGCCCGGGGGGTCTTATACTGTCGGCTGGAGGGGTCTCCCCGAGTATCGGGGCCGTCCCGTTCGCACCGGTGAGACACACAAACACAACCCCTTTGCACCGCCCACCCCAAACACCGCCAATGTCGGAGTGTGACGTCTGTGGCAAGCAAGAGAACATGCCCTACCAGTGCGGGCACTGCGGGGGGACCTACTGCGCCGAGCACCGGCTGCCCGAGGCCCACGACTGCCCCGGGCTGGACAACTGGAACGACCCGAAGGGGGTGTTCGACAGCGGCTTCGACGACTCCGTAGACGGCGGCTCGTCGGGCGGCTCCGGCGGCGTCACCGACCGCTTCGGGGTCAACACCGGTCCCGGCGGCGTCATGGGTTACTTCCGCGGGAACATGACCTACGTGTTCCTCGCGATTATGGCGCTCACATTCGTCGCCCAGCGGGTCGTGCTGTTCACGCTCGGTCCGGCCGCCTACCAGGCGCTGTTCGTCCTGACTCCGGACAACATCCTCTTCGTCTGGACGTGGGTCACGTCTATCTTCTCTCACGGCGGCCTGTTCCACATCCTCGGGAACGCCATCGTCATCTACTTCTTCGGCCGGCTGGCCGAACAGCAGATGGGGTCGAAGACCTACACCCTCTTCTTCCTGGGCTCGGGGATGCTCGCCGGGCTCGGCCAGATCGCCCTCCAGGTCGTCCAGGGCGGGCCCGCCTACGGCGTGCTTGGCGCCAGCGGCGCGGCGCTCGCGATACTGGGCTTCGTCACCGTCCTGAACCCGGACCTCACCGTCTATCTGTACTTCCTGCTTCCGGTGCCAATCTGGGCCATCACCGGGTTCTACGCCATCATCAGCATCGCCGGGAGCCTCTCGCCCCAGGGCGCTGGCCTGCTCGGCGGGAACATCGCCCACACGGCCCACCTCGTCGGCCTCGTCATCGGCCTCTGGTACGGCCGCCGGGTCAAGGACCGGGCGCGCATCCCCGGCCAGATACAGTTCGGTCGTCGAGGCCCCGGCGGACCGGGTGGCCCGGGCGGCCCCGGCGGTCGCGGTCCGTTCTGATGGACGTCGTGCGCCCCGAGTTCGTTCCCGACCCCTCGCTCTCGACGGCCGAGATGGAGGCACTGCAGCGTGACATCGCCGACGTGGCGGTCTTCGCGGACGACTTCGCGTTCGACCCGGCGGCCGTCTCACTCGACGGGCCTGCCGGCCAGGCCACGCTCGGCGAGTCAGCCACTGGCGACACCGACCGGCCCCTCGTCGCCGGCGTCGACCAGGCCTTCGTCGGCGACCGCGCCGTGTCGGCCGTCGTCGTCCTGCGGGGCCGCGAAGTCGTCGAACGCGCCTACGCGGTCGAACCGACCGAGATTCCCTACGTCCCCGGCCTGCTCTCCTTCCGCGAGGGCGGCGCCATCCTCTCGGCGTTCGCCGAACTCGATTGCGACCCCGACGTCGTCTTCGTCGACGGCAGCGGCCGCATCCACTACCGCGAGGCCGGCCTGGCGACCCATATCGGTGTCACGCTCGACGTGCCCGCTATCGGCGTCGCGAAGAACTTGCTGTGTGGCCGGCCCCGTGAGTCCCTGGACCGCAAGCTCCCCGAGAGCGCCCGCGTCGCCATCGAGGCCGACGCCGAGGTCGAGACCGTGTCGGCGACCCAGCGGGCAAACGGCGACTCCGTCGACGCCGACGCGGGGACCGTCATCGGCTACGCCGTCCAGAGCCGTCAGTACGACTCCGACAACCAGTACATCAACCCGCTCGTCGTCAGCCCGGGCCACCGGGTGAGCGCCGAGACGGCCGCCGACCTCGTGCTGGCGACTGCGGCGGGCTACAAG
>Ga0136591_1000064_pt1 | contig 48246 bp, 43 predicted proteins | sample AntRauMFilla3767_FD_104929 | JGI IMG/M metagenome (GOLD analysis project Ga0136591, IMG submission 104929) | Saline lake microbial communities from Rauer Islands, Antarctica - Metagenome Filla 3 #767 | ecosystem: Environmental > Aquatic > Non-marine Saline and Alkaline > Saline | place...
ACCCCAACCTTGGCAAGGTTGTGCTCTACCACTGAGCTATTCCCGCTTGGCGTCCCATAGGGGGTTCGAACCCCTGTTACCGCCGTGAAAGGGCGGTGTCCTGGACCACTAGACGAATGGGACGTGTTAGCTGCTCCGTTCAGGATGGCGCGTATCTTAATGAGGCTTTCAAAAGCTGTCAACACTTGATTGCAACTTAAGTGGTTAAACCCAAGGAAATCTCACTTCTTTATCAGTCTTTTATTGTCAGTGGCCCAGGCTTTGTTAGATACTAACTCCTTTAAGGGTCAACAGGGGTATTCAGTAAGGATCCCTAGCAGGAGCGGAAGAATGGTTATAGTGATTGTTCTGGTGGGTATTTTTATAGTCGCGCTGGGACTAATGCTTTTTGTATTTGCCCACCAGCAAAATGAAAAAAAGAAAATCGAGATACAACGGCGCATTCGTACGCTGGCTGACCGCGGTCGCCAGATGCAGATACTGTTGGACGAACTGCCTCCACATTACCTCTCGCAGGACTTACGGGTATTTATTGCCAGTCAGTGGCTGGATCTACTCCATGAGCAGAAGCAGCTGGGCGCCAAAGAATCCAAGCTCAAGCCCGAGATGGAAGCGGCACAAAACAAGCTGGATGAAATCCGCAGCAGTAATCAGGCCAAAGAAGAACCGGTCACGGACATCCAGGTTGCCAATGGTGTACGCCGTAACCTGAAACAACTGAACAAGGTCATCGTCAGCCTTTACCAGGATAAAAAGATTGCCCACCGTATTGCCCAGACCTACCTCAACGAGATCAAACAGGGCTTTACACAAACCATGGTCGAAGTCTTCAGAGCCTCGGCTCGAAAAGCTGAAGCAGAAGGCAACCTGAGGATTGCAGTGGTTCATTACAAACGCATCATGAGCGAACTGAACCGCAACAACCCCAGCGGTGTCCATAACCAGACCTTGCTGGAATGTCGCAAAACCATTCAAGACCTCGAAGAGCAGATCGCTCTGGAGTCTGAAAATACCGACAATGAACTGGCCGAAAGTGTTGATGAGATGATGGAAGAAGAGGAAAGCTGGAAGAAGAAGCAGGTTTATGACGATTAACTGGTATCCGGGCCACATGCACAAGGCCCGCAAGGAAATCAAAAAAGCTCTGCCGGAAATTGATGTTGTCATTGAAATGCTGGATGCCCGCCTTCCCTTCTCCAGTGCCAACCCGGTGCTGGGCAAACTGGCCGAGCACAAGCCAACCCTCAAATTGCTTTCCAAAAGCGACCTGGCAGACCCTGAACTGACTGCCCAGTGGATTCACTTTTTTGAGCAACAGGCCCATATCCGTGCCCTGCCCATCATTACCACGGATTTAAAAACCCTGGCGCCCATCGCCAAAACCTGCCAACAGCTGGCTTCCCAGGTTCGGGAAAGCCGTTCGGTCAAAGCCCTGGTCATGGGGATTCCCAATGTTGGCAAGTCCACACTGATCAATAGTCTGGCGGGTAAAAAAATGGCCAAGGTAGGCAATGAACCGGCCGTAACCCGCCGCCAGCAAAAAATCCAGATCGGTGACCGACTGCAGATCATAGATACCCCCGGCGTTCTCTGGCCAAGAATTGAAAACCCGGATAGTGCCTATCGCCTCGCGGCTTCGGGTGCCATTCGCGATACAGCCATGGATTATGAAGAAGTCGGCTACTGGGCAGCCGAAGATCTGCTTGAGCGCTACCCACAAATGCTGATGGAGCGCTATCGACTCAAGGAAGCACCCGGCAATGCCGAGCAGCTTCTGGAGGCCATAGCCCGCAAACGGGGCGGTTTGAGACCCGGCGGCATTATTGATTACCACCGTGCCTGTGAAGTGCTCTTGCACGACTTGCGAGGCGGTCACCTGGGGCGCTTGACCCTGGAAAAGCCTGATGACATCCCCCCGCCAGAAGAGGCAACTGAAACACAAGAATAAGCTCAGCAACAAATAGTTGTGCAAAAGCAACTCAAGAGCTTTATCCTTAACCAAAAGTAAACCTACATATCTGACCAGCAGGAGTAACACTCGTGGACACCAGTGAGCGCAGACGTCACCAACTGGCTATAAGATGGAAAAACCCCTGGGAACCCCAGTGGATGCCAGCCAGCCTGCGCGACACACTCAACAACCGTTACCACTCACGTGATTTCAACTATGCCCGCAGTGAATACCTGCGAACTCGCTTGCTGGTTGTGGGCCTGGTTTTTACCCTGCTTGCCCCTCTTTGGCTACTGGTTGATTACCTGCTATTGCCAGTAGAACTCTTGAGTGAGATTGCCCTGGGTCGCCTGGGCTTGATGGTCACACTGCTGGGCGTTCTCTATATCGCCTGGAAAAACCAGAACAAGCTCAACCGCCTCCGCAATGCACTGGCGGTTTTATTATTGGCCCCAGGAATTTTTTATGGCTACCTGGTAATGATGTTTGGCGATCAATTATCTTCACTGGTCGGCTACAGTTTTATTCCTCTGTTACTGATAGCCTTCCTCAGTGTTTTTCCCCTGACCCTGGTGGAAAGCTTTGGAATTGGTCTGCTGATTTTTGCTATCCAATTGATCGCACTTTCGATGACCGGGCAGCTCAGTACCGCATATGGCTGGCAGGATCTCTGGCTGCTGGGAACACTTCTGGCCATTTCCCTCTGGGCCAACCATTCCCAGGTCAGCGCATTGCTGCGTCTTTACCGCCAGGCCAGTATGGACAGCCTGACCGGCCTCCTGAACCGCGGCATCCTCATGAAACAGCTGGAGGAGCTCTGCAGACAACGTGATGAACTGGTCAAAGACAAAGAAACACCCAATCCGATCACCTTGCTGATGTTTGATCTGGACCGTTTCAAAAAAGTGAATGACACCTATGGCCACTCAGTCGGGGATCAGGCATTACAGGTTTTTGCCCAGATCCTGCGTTCCGAGCTGCGCAAGAATGATCTGGTGGCACGTTACGGTGGCGAGGAATTCATGGCCGCCTTGCCCGGTACCCCCAAGCAGGATTCTCTGGATGTTGCTGAACGCATTCGCAAACAGTGTGAACAAGCCTTTGTTCTCGCCCATGATGGCGAGAAGGTCACGTTTACAACCAGCATCGGCATCACCCAGATCAGAAATGATGAAAGTCTGGAAGATGCTCTGCAAAGGGTTGACTCGCGCCTCTACATGGCCAAGCATCAAGGGCGTAATCGTTACATTGATGCTGATTTGCCACTGGATGAACAAGACCTTTCCTACCGCTAAATAACCTTTGAAGCCGGTTTTTTTTGCCATACAAGGCAGACAAAAACCTGTGGGCTTGGTAATCTTTCGCCTCGCCCCTACTGGCATTTTTTGTTACGGAATTCCTGCCATGCAACCGATTCGCAAATCCAACAAACTTCACCACGTCTGTTATGACATTCGCGGGCCTGTTCTTCAGGAAGCCAAGCGGCTGGAAGAAGAAGGTCACCGCGTTCTCAAACTCAATATCGGCAACCCGGCTCCCTTTGGTTTTGAAGCTCCCGATGAAATTCTTCAGGATGTCATGCGCAACCTGTCCACTGCCCAGGGCTACTGTGACTCCAAAGGGCTTTATTCTGCCCGCAAAGCAGTGATGCAGGAGTGTCAGCGTAAGCAAATTGCCAATGTGGAAATTGAAGACATCTACCTGGGCAATGGTGTCAGCGAGCTGATTGTCATGGCCATGCAGGCCCTGCTCAATGACAATGATGAAGTTTTGATTCCTGCGCCGGATTACCCCTTGTGGACTGCAGCAGCGCGTCTGGCCGGGGGCAAAGCTGTTCACTATATCTGTGATGAGCAGAGCGACTGGTACCCTGATATTGACGATATTAAAAAGAAAATCACGGATCGTACCCGGGGTATCGTTCTTATCAACCCCAACAACCCCACGGGTGTGGTTTACAGCAAGGAATTGCTGGAACAAATTATTGAAGTGGCCCGTGAGCATCAGTTGGTGATTTTTGCCGATGAAATCTACGACAAGATTCTCTACGACGGCACTGAACATATTTCCCTGGCCAGTTTGGCCGATGATTTGCTTTTCTGCACCTTCAATGGCCTATCAAAAAGCTACCGGGTTGCCGGCTTTCGCTCCGGCTGGTTGATTCTGTCCGGTGCCAAGCATCTGGCCCAGGATTTCAATGAAGGCTTGAATATGCTGGCTTCCATGCGTTTGTGCGCCAATGTGCCTGCCCAGCATGCCATTCAGACGGCCTTGGGCGGTTATCAAAGCATCAATGATTTTATCCTTCCGGGTGGTCGTTTGCTGGCCCAGCGCGATCGTGCTTATGAACTCATCAGCCAGATTCCTGGTGTTTCCTGCGTCAAACCCAAGGGGGCGCTTTACATGTTCCCTCGCCTGGATCCCAAGGTTTTCAATATTCAGGATGATGAAAAGTTTGCACTGGATCTGCTCCAGCAGGAAAAACTTTTGGTGGTTCAGGGTACCGCCTTCAACTGGGGACAACCGGATCATTTTCGTCTGGTCACTCTACCGCGAGTAGACCAACTGGAAGATGCTATAGGGCGAATTGAACGCTTTTTATCGCGTTATCGTCAGTAGACTTGAAACTAGATCGCTACACACCCATCTAACTGAAGGTTTTTAAATTTCTAGGAGTTTTGCACCATGATGCGAATCGGTTTGTTTCTTCTGACCAACCTGGCAGTCATAGTTGTTGCCAGCATCGTCCTGAATCTTCTGGGCGTGGGCAGCTATCTGGATCAGTCAGGTGGTTTGAATTTAACCAGCCTGCTGATCTTCTGTTTTGTCTTTGGTATGGCTGGCTCTTTGGTTTCTTTGCTGCTCTCCAAGTGGATGGCCAAAAAAGGCACCCGCACGGAAGTCATTACCCAGGCTCGTAACCAGCAGGAACAGTGGTTGCTGCAAACGGTGGAAGAACTGTCCAAAAAAGCCGGTATTGGAATGCCTGAAGTGGGTATTTTCCCCGCCCAGCAATCCAACGCGTTTGCCACAGGCTGGAACCGGAACAAAGCTCTGGTTGCTGTCTCTGCAGGCCTTCTGCAACGCATGAACAAAGAAGAAGTGCGTGCCGTTCTGGCTCACGAGATTGGTCACGTTGCCAATGGTGATATGATCACTCTGGCTTTGGTACAAGGGGTGGTGAATACCTTTGTGATGTTCTTTGCCCGCATTATCGGACACACCGTCGACAAGGTGATTTTCAAGAATGAGGGCAGCCATGGTATTGCTTTCTTTGTCACCACTATTTTTGCCGAAATCGTACTGGGCATTCTGGCCTCAGGGATCGTAATGTGGTTCAGCCGCTTCCGCGAATACCGTGCTGACGACGCTGGTGCCCGTCTGGCTGGTTCTGCGGCCATGATCAATGCCCTGGAAAGACTCAAGGCTGAACAGAACCTTCCCAATGAAATGCCCGACACTCTCACGGCCTTTGGTATCAACAAAGGGCACGCCACAGACATGATTCAGAAATTTTTCTCCAGCCATCCTCCTCTGGATGATCGCATCAGTGCTCTACGCAATAAGGCGTATGCCTAAACCAATATTTTTAAGCTAAAATAGAAAAACTTTAAGGGGCTGGGTTAACCGGCCCTTTTTTATGAACTGGAAATGACTTATCAGTCACTTTTATGGAGTAAAGATCATGTTTAACCTGGCCACTATTGGTGGAAGGCTGCTGACCCTTCCGGCTACAGCCCTGCTGGGACTCCTGCTGCTTGCGGGTGTGGCTCTGAACGCCATCAATACGACACTGATTGAGGATCGGGAAGCCAAAGTGATGGCAGTAATCGACTTGGCTGAAGGACTGGTAAATCACTATCAGAAGCTTGAAAGCCAAGGGGAGTTAAGCCTTGAAGAAGCTCAGGCCCAAGCCATGGATGCTCTACGCAGCCTGCGCTATGAGACCGTGGAATATATCTGGGTCAATGATACTCGTAAGCCCTATCCCCGCATGCTCATGCATCCAACCGTTCCTGCACTGGACGGACAGATTCTGGACAATCCCAACTATAACTATGCCACTCTGTCGCGTAGCCGTGATGGCAGCCAGGTTGATCAACTGGACAACGAGAATATTTTTGTCGCCTTTACCCAAACGGTTAACAAGTATGGCGATGGCTTTGTCGAGTACCAGTGGCCTAAACCTCTGAAGGGTGGCGGAGTCACTGATGAGCGCTTCACCAAACTCTCTTACATTACCCATGATCAAGAATGGGACTGGGTGATCGGCTCAGGGATCTATGTAGATGATGTGGCCTCCCATTTTCAGACGCTAGCCTGGCAAATAGGTCTACTGGCTTTACTGATAATTGCTATTATTCTAAGCCTTTCCATTTATATCCGCAGCTGGGTTTTAAAGCAGCTGGGTGGTGAAGTGGCTGATGCCAAGAAACTGGTTAACCGGGTTGCTCAAGGTGACTTTACAGCAGTGAACCTGCGTAAGAAGGCTCAGCCGGACAGCATTATGGGAGCCGTCAGTGCCATGGCCCGGCAACTGGGTGAGATGGTACGCAGCATCAGCGAAGTCTCGGAACGTCTCAGTGGCGCAGCATCCGACCTGAGCCAGGTTGCCAAAGAAGGCCATGCCACTCAGGATCAGCAAACTCAGGAAACCGATCAGGTGGCCACCGCGATCCATGAAATGAGTCAAACTATTCTGGAAATTGCATCCAACGCCCAGAAAGCTTCCGAAGCAGCCACAGCCACGGATAATGAAGTGGTTCAGGGGCGCACCTCCGTCCATGAAGCCGGAGAGGCCATCAGCAACCTCTCCAAACAGATCAAAGAATCCACCCAGGTCATTCATAAGCTCAGTGAGGACACCACCAATATCGGCAGTGTACTGGAAGTCATACAGGATGTTGCAGAGCAAACCAACCTACTGGCCCTGAATGCCGCTATTGAAGCCGCCCGGGCCGGTGAAGCCGGCCGTGGTTTTGCCGTAGTTGCCGATGAGGTTCGTGCGCTGGCCAGCCGAACCCAACAGAGCACTGAAGAAATTCATCGCATGATTTCTTTGTTGCAAGAAGGCGCCAAGAAGGCTGTGAAGGTTATGGATGCCAGCATTCACGAGGCCGAAGCCACCGTCACGGCTTCATCTCAGGCTGAAAAAGCCCTGGACTCCATCACCCGGGCTGCAGAGGATATTCGGGAAATGAATCGTCAAATTGCTACCGCTGCAGAGCAACAATCCAGTGTTGCTGATGAAATCAACCGCAATGTCAGCAACCTGGTCAGCCTCTGTGAAGACAGCTCTGCCGCCACCCAGCAAACCCATTCATCAGGCCAGGAATTAACCGAGCTGGCTGAGGAACTGAATCAGCGTATCCATCGCTTTAAGGTTTAATTTGCTGCAGTGCCAGGTTAAAGCCTAGAGCTTTAAGAGCTTTTGCCTGGTGCTCATTTGCAGGCTGAACCTGTAAGGAGGAGAATTCACGACGCAGGGGATAGCTTTTACGCAGTTGCTGGTAAGCCTCGGCAGAAGGCAACTGCTGTAACGCCAGACGCATTCTGGCGGCATCTGCGCGGGGATCATAAACCAGCAATGCAGCACGGCGACAGGCTTCCTCCGGTGACCAACCAGGGTTCAACTGCAGGCACTCCACCGGTGGGGGTGGCAGGAAGTCCTCCAAACGTTTATCTGCCGGTTGCTGCAGGTAATCACACCAGGCACGGTAAAGAGCCTCCGTTCCCCGGCTTTTTCCTTCCTGGCTATAACCGGCAATATGTGGCGTTGCCAGTGAACAGAAATCAAGCAACTCCAAATCCAACTCCGGTTCACCAGCAAATACATCCAGCAAAAGCGTTAGCTGCAATCCTTCTTGCAGCTGTTGTTTCAAAGCTTTCTGATTGATGACCGCACCACGCCCGGCATTCAGCAGTATTTTGCCTTGTAACTGCTGCAATTCTTTTTCTCCCAGCAAATTTTCACTGGGAAAAGGCCCTGTTCGGGTCAAAGGAGTGTGCAGACAAAGAATATCCGCTTGCTGCAGCAGTTCCTCCAGAGAAGAAAAACCGACCTCTCCCTGAGCTGCTCGTGGCGGATCATTCAACAATAAACGACAACCATAATCCTGAAGACGGCGGGCAAGACGACTGCCTACCTGCCCCACACCCACAATACCCAGGGTTTGTTCCTGAAGGGTAAACCCTTGCTCTTGAGCCAGCCAAAGCAAACTGGAAAGCACATAATCCACCACTGAATCAGCATTACAACCCGGAGCACTGGTAAATTGAATCCCGGCCTTTTGCAACCCATCCTGATCAATGTGATCCACGCCAATGGTTGCCGTACCCACAAAACCTACCGGTGTTCCCTGTAGCAGCTCAGCGTTCACAGGAGTAACCGAACGCACCAGCAGCCCGTCAGCATTCAGCAAATCCTTGCGCCGGATCTCAGCACCCGGCAGGCGTACTACCTCGGCAGAAGCAGCAAAAAATTCCTCGACCCAAGGCAGGTTTTCATCGACAACCAAACGCATCTTTTCAGGTTCCTCTTTAGAAGGCTTTCTACCCGATGAAAAAAAGGTTTACAATCCAGGTAGTTATTTCTTAACCCCTAGAGGTTCACCTTGATCATTCGCTGGGAAAAAGGCCAGGATTATTATCTCGTTCACGTTCACCAGGATATGTTTGGTGACTGGCTGGTGACGCGTGTCTGGGGGCAAAGTGGTACCCAGTATGGGGGTCTCAAGCATACTTTGGTCAACTCGCCGGATGAAGCCGCCATTTTGGTGGATGACATTCGCCATATCCAGGAAAGCCGGGGCTTTCATAAGATACTGGAAGCCAAAGCTCCTGAAGAAATACCGGCTGAGCTTCAGGACACCATGAAAAGCGAGCTGCCTTTTAATGAATAGACTGCCGAGCTTCACATAGATGGACTACCCCGGCACAAGGAGCTTGTTTGTCAGGACGCGTGAATACATCCCTGTAAGCTCTGGCTGCAACTTCCTGTTGCAGACAGCCTGACAAATCAACTCCTTGCACCCTGCCTCCATACTTAGCAGCGCAGCTGGCTGATCCATTCTTCCAGTTCTTCTGCAGTAAACGGCCAGCCAATTTCACGACCGCAGGGGCTGGCAATCACCGGAATACGTTCACCATAACGGGCCATTAGCAGCTCGTCTTCGGCAATATCCACTTTCGCCAGGCCATACCCCTTCACCAGCCAGGGTTCGAGCAAGCCAAGAGCCTGTTCACAGAGATGGCAGCCATCGGTCGTGTAGAGGGTTAACTGCTGACTTTCTTTTTTGAAGTCATTCATAGCACGGGATTCCTGATTTCAAAACACTGGTGGATGCGGGGATTACGCTCAAAATCCGGGTCAAGAGTCTGGCGGCTGATGTCTTTCACTTCATATCGGGCCTGCAGCTCTTCACTGATTTTAAAACCCCGCAGGTTATTGGAAAAGATCAAAAGACCATCACTGCTTAACCGGCGCATGGCCAGGTCCACCAGCTCTTCCTGATCGCGCTGTATATCCAGGGTTCCCTGCATCCGCTTGGAGTTGGAAAAGGTGGGAGGGTCCATAAAGATTAAATCATAGCTGCCTTTGTCCTGTTTCAGCCAGTCGCGGCAATCCGCCTGAACAACGGTGTGGTGTTTAGTGTTCAGCTGATTTAAATGCAGGTTACGCTCCAGCCAACCCAAGTAGGTCTTGGAAAGATCGACACTGGTTGAGCGTATCGCACCCCCCAAGGCTGCATGCACTGTGGCTGCACCCGTATAACAAAACAGATTGAGAAAGCGTTTACCTTGCGCTTCCTGATAAAGGCGCAACCGGATGGGGCGGTGATCCAGAAAGAGACCGGTATCCAGGTAGTCACTCAGGTTAACCAGCAACTGGGCCTGGCCTTCACGAACCGGAAAGTAGTCACCCTGGCCGGAGAGCTTTTCATACTGCTGCTTGCCGGTCTGACGCCGCCGTTGCTTAAGGTGAATACGTTCTGGCGGAACGTCCAGCACCTGGGGCAGGGCCATCAGGGCATCGCTCAAACGCTGATTGGCTTTGTCCGGATCAATACTGGCGGGCGGTGCATATTCCTGCACATGCACGTGATCTCCATAAATATCGATAGCCAGGGCATATTCCGGCAGGTCAGCATCATAAAGCCGGTAGGCTTCAATGCCTTCACGTTTCACCCAGCGTGAGAGCTTTTTCAGATTCTTTTTCAGCCGATTGGCAAACATCTGTGCGCCTTCACTAAGCTCCTGCGGTTTTTCCGGTTGCTCGGCACGTTCCTGCTGTTTACGTTGAATCTGGGCGACCTGCTGATCTTCAGTGCCTGCCAAAGGCAATGCAAAGAGATACAGCTGACATTCCAAAGAGGCATTCTGTAACGGATAACTCTTGTAGGGTTTCAAAGGAATGCGAAACGCCAGTTCCTTGTGCTGGGTAAAAAGCGCCAGCCTCCAGCCAGGGTAACCTTGCAAGAGCTTCTGCCCCAGCTCGGTATAAATGGGTAACAGACTGGGAATATCTTCCAGTCGCTCACCATAGGGTGGATTGGTAATCACCAGCCCTTTTTCTGAAATCGCCGGGGGAAGCTCACTAACTGGCCGCTGCACCAGAGTGATTTCCTCCAGCAAACCCGCTCTTTGCAGGTTGCCTTTGGCCGCTTGCAGGGCACGTGGGTCCATATCACTGCCTTCCATGAGCAAAGGCACTTCGGCTGCTTTCTCTTTACGTTCTTGAGCCTCATCCAGCAATTCCTGCCAGATGCTGGGGCGATGACCCAGCCAAGTTTCCACGCCATGCCAGGGGCGTAAAAGTCCTGGGGCCACATCACGGGCAATAAAGGCTGCTTCGACGAGCAGAGTACCGGAACCACAGAAGGGATCAAGCAGGGCATAACCCTGCGGCGCCAACTCCGGCCAGCCCGCCCGGTACAAAAGGCCCGCTGCCAGGTTTTCCTTCAAGGGGGCTTTGGCCGCCTGAAGACGATAACCACGCTGATGCAAACTGCCACCACCCAGATCCAGACTCAGCTGTGCCTTGCCTTTTTCCAGACGCAGATGCAGGCGTACATCCGGTCTGTCCCGATCGACAGAAGGTCGCTCCCCTTCACGCTCCCGGAACCAGTCCGTGATCGCATCTTTGACCCGCAAGGCCGTGTCATGGGTGTTACGTAATTGCGGAGTCGTCCCGCTGGCATCAATCAACAGGCTACCACTGGGCAACAGGTGTTCACTCCAATCCACACCACTCAACCAGGTATTGAGATCCTGTGCATCGTTGACAGCAGCTTCATCCAATTGCAAATGCAGGCGATTGGCCAGGCGTGACCAGATCAGGGCGCGATAGGCCTGGGCCAGGGTTGCCTCTCCCAGAACTCTTCCAACGCGTGGTCTGGCTTGGGTAAAACCCAGGCTCAGAAGCTCTTCTGCCAGTAGCTGTTCCAACCCGCGTGAGCAGGTGGCATGAAGGGTGTAGACCTGATTGAGTAATGCCATGTAAGACTGGAGACCTCGATTGCATGGGGTTATCAGAACCCGCTAAACGATAAATAAAAAAAGCTGTCATTCACCCCGCTATTAGCCTACAAATAGAAGTGAGGCACTTGCCGAGCCGGTGACCTGCCGTAGATCGAAAGCTGTATCTTAACAATAAAAGGAGCTGCAGGATGCAATCTTCCAGGAAACTTCTGGTGATCGCAGCTCCCTGAAATAAAGAGAGGCCGTAATCTATGAAGAGTCAGAAACGAGATCGTACTCAGCGCGTTTACACTCGTGGCTACCAGGCTGGCATCAAAGGCCAGTCGAGAGAAAAATGTCCTGCCCTCCAGGACGATTTGCGCACCAACTGGATGAGTGGCTGGCGCGAAGGCCGAGAAGATATGTGGTCCGGCATGAGGGGCGTATCCGCTATCCATAAAAATCCCGCAGTGGTGACCGGCGCCTCCTGAACTTTTCTTACCCGTTAAGTCAAATCGCCGAACAGACCCGTGCTACCCGCGCGGGTCTTTTGCATTCTATTGGCTTCAGGCGCCAGGATCAGGGATAATACACGGCTCACTTCCCTCAAGGACTTTTTAATGTGGTTTAAAGCCTTACGTATTTATCAGGCACGTACAGCTCAGCCCTGGAACAGCGAAAAGCTGCAGGAAGCCCTGGTCGCCCGTCCATTTCGTCATTGCTCCAGTCAGGAAGAAATGACCGCGGGCTGGGTCTCCCCAAGTGGCACCGAGGCACTGGTGCACAGTCAGGGTGATCACTGGCTGCTCAAGTTGAAAATCGAAGAAAAAATCCTGCCGGCATCGGTGGTTCGTGAGCATTTGCAAGACAAGGCCGAAGAAATCGAAGCCACTGAAAACCGTAAACTGGGCCGCAAGGAAAAGCAAAACCTGGCCGATGAAATCCGCCTGGATCTATTGCCCCGTGCCTTCACCCGCTCCCGCACCCTCTGGGTGTGGCTGGATGGTCAGAACCACCGGGTTCTGATGGACAACACCACCGATAAACTCTGTGAACAGGCCCTGAACCTGCTGCGCGAGGGTCTGGGCAGCCTGCCGGTTGTGCCTTTAAGCACCCAGCTGCCTGCCAGCCAGGTGATGACGCAATGGCTGGATGATCAGCCTGCCTCAGGCATGGAGCTACTGGACTCCTGTGAGCTGCGTGACCCGGAAGATGACAAGGCCGTGGTGCGCATCAAAGGCCAGGCCCTGGCCGGTGAAGAAATCAGGCAGCACCTTGCCGCCGGGAAGCGGGCAACACAATTACGACTTAACTGGCAGGATCAGGTAACCTTTAACCTGACCGATGCACTGATTCTGAAAAGTCTCAGCTACGCTGATGAGCTTTTGGAAGAAGCAGAAGACGTCAACCCAGACCAGGATCCCTTGATTGCTCTGGATGCCGAATTTATTTTAATGAGCAATACCCTGACTGCTCTGGTTGACCAGCTCATCGCTCTGCACCAAGGTCTGAGTGACCCGCAGTTAGCTGACCAACAATAATATCCGAGGCTAAGCTTTACTCATGGAAACCAGTTTGATGAACGCCTCGCCAGAGGCTTTTGACTCCATCCGCCCTTACCGTGACGAAGAGGTGGAAGAAGTTCTTGAGCGCCTGGCCGAGGATCAGGAATTCCTGACCGCCCTGTTACGCTTCAAATTTCCCCGCCTGGCAAACTCTTTTTTTGCCCCTCTGCTAAGACGGGTCATTAGCCAGTTACTTAAAAAACGCCTGGCAAAAATCCACTCCGTACATGATCTGCAACTCTATGTGGCCGGTTATATGGCCCGTATGCTGGCCACTACAACCCAGGGCTTCAATGTTGACGGCCTGGAAGAGTTGGATAAAGATCAGAGCTACCTCTTCATCAGCAACCATCGCGATATTGCCATGGATCCGGCGTTGGTGAACTATGCCCTGCATACCGAGGGAATGAATACAGTGCGTATAGCCATTGGCGATAACCTGTTGCAGAAGCCTTGGGTGACCGACCTGATGCGGCTCAACAAGAGCTTTATCGTCAAGCGCTCCGCCAAGGGTGTGCGGGAAATGATGAATTCTTTCAAGCTCTTGTCTGAATACATCCACCACAGCCTGAAAGATGAAAACCACTCAATCTGGATTGCCCAGCGTGAAGGTCGGGCAAAAAATGGCATCGATCACACCGACCCGGCGATTATCAAGATGTTTGGCATGGCCAAAAAGAAATCAGACACGCCTCCCGCTGAAGTGCTCGCCAGTCTGAACATCGTTCCCGTTGCCCTGAGTTACGAATACGATCCTCTGGGTGTGCAAAAGTCACGGGAAGTCGTGACCAAGGAGCAGGAAGGTGAATACGCCAAAGCCGAATTTGAGGATATCCTCAGCATTGCCCAGGGGATTTCCGGTTTCAAGGGACGGGTTCAGGTTGCCTTTGGCAAACCTCTCACCGCTGAAGACATGCCCACACCGGATGCTGCAGCCAAAGCCGTGGATGAACAGATTCGTCGCCTTTATCGCCTGTTTCCCAGCAACTACCTGGCGCTGGAAGCTCTGGATGAACTGGGCGATATTGCGGTTCCCGAGTTTGATACGGCCACGCGTGCTGCTTTTAATGAACAGCTGGCAGCCTGCCCCCAGGAATATCGCAAACAATGGCTGACAATGTATGCCAACCCGGTTAAAAACTACCTGAGACGCCTGTAATGACTGTCAAGCCATCAGAAACTCCAAACAACCATTTACTGGAAGCAAGAGCCGCCCGAAAAGTCACCCTGGTCGGAGCCCTGGTGAATGCCCTGAATGGCATTCTGAAAATCCTGGTGGGTTTTTGGGCCAACTCCCATGCTCTGGTTGCTGATGGCATTCATTCCTTCTCTGATTTGTTCAGTGACCTGTTGGTGCTGGGCGCTTCCCATTTTGGTCGTCAGAAAGCAGACAGTGACCATCCCTATGGTCATGACCGCTATGAAACCCTGGCCACCCTGGTTCTTGGAGCCATTTTGATTGCCGTGGCCGGGGCATTGATCTGGGACAGCATCAATCGCCTGCTGACTCCTGGCGCAATCGTCATTCCCGGCGCCATTGCGCTGGTGGTGGCTGTTGCTTCAGTACTGAGTAAAGAATGGATTTATCACTACACCCTGAGAATTGCCCGTAAAATCAATTCCAAACTGCTGGAAGCCAACGCCTGGCATCACCGCACCGACTCCTTGTCTTCCATCGTTGTTTTTGTCGCCGTGGGTGGAGCACTGCTCGGCTTCCCCTGGCTGGACCAGGTGGCAGCCATATTGGTGGGTTTAATGGTGGCACGCATAGGTATCAAATTAATCTGGGATAGCCTCAAGGAACTGGTGGATACTGCTTTGCCTGAAGAGGAAACCCATAAAATCCGCACTGCCGCCCTGAGCGTCCCCGGAGTCAGAGATATCCACCACCTGCGTACGCGCACCATGGGCAGTCGCAGCCTTCTGGATATCCACCTGCAGGTTGCACCTCATGTCAGTGTGTCCGAAGGCCATGAAATTGGTGTCTGGGTGGCCCGTCACTTGCGGGATGAATTTGAACATATTTCCGACGTCACTTTTCATATTGATCCCGAGGATGATGCCGAGACCGATAACCCTGATCCCGATACGATGCTGCCGCTCCGCCCTGATGTGCAGACGCTGCTGAATCAGCGCTGGGAAGGTGACCCCTGGTATGAAAAACCCCATCAAACCACTCTGCATTATCTGGAATTGCATATTGACGTTGATCTCTTCTATCGGGCAGATCAACTGCCCATTGAAGAAGTCGAAGAGTTGGAGGTGCGCTTGAAGGAACGTGCCTCCGACCTACCCTGGCTGCGTCAGGTCAGGGTATGGGTGGGTGTTTAACATCATAGTAATTACTAACCAGAGCGGCATGCACTTGGTTAAAGCCCACCTGCAGCTCATCCATAAACAGGTGCAGTTGCTCAGGTTCATTGGCCAGTTCCTCCACATCCGCAGCCATCAGTAGACCGACCAACTCATCCAGCACTGTCTGTACCCGTTCATGACAAGGTAATTCTAAAAGGGCAACGGACATTTCCTTCAAGCTGCAGGCTACTGCCCTTGGAAAAGACTGATCCTGCAGCAGAAAACGCAAAACATCCGGCCCCCGAACTCTTAGGCGTACCTGCTGGCGGTACATCTGGTAGCCAGTCAGAGACTTGAGAACACTCATCCATTGCAGGTTTTCAAAAGGCTTCAGGTCTTCTGCAGTTTTCGGCAGCAGGTTATCGGAACGCACATCAATGATACGAGTCGTCATGTCTGCTCTTTCCAGGCATCGTCCCAGGGTTAAAAAGGTGCGTGTCTGGGTGTGGCTGAGAGTGCCTTCAATGAGCCCTGTTACTGTCTGACAACTGCGGATCACCCGCTTTAAAAAACCGTCCCGCTTTCGCGGTGTCACCCCTGCCTCAACTCTTGCGGCTATATCCAGATAAAGTTGATTCACCTCCTCCCAGATTTCCCGAGGCATGATTTCACGGGTGGTTCTCAGGTTTTCACGAGCATTGGCCAGAGATGCAATGATTGAGCTACCGTAACGGCGATCTCCACAGAGAAACTGCAATACGCTGGTTTCATCCGGCTTATCGTAATGTTTGGCAAAAAGCGCTTCGGTGCTGGTGATCGTGATCAGCGAATCCCAACCCAGCTTGTTGGCATGGGGAAAATCCAGCAACAGGTGGCTGTTCACACTGATCAAGCGTGCCATATCCTCGGCTCTTTCCAGATAACGCGCCAGCCAGTAAATATTTTCCGCAACTCGGGATAACATGATCAGGCACTCCCTTGTAATTGTTCAGTCTCATCAACGTCCACAATCCAGGTATCCTTGCTGCCGCCCCCCTGGGAAGAGTTCACCACCAGGGAGCCAGGTGTTAAAGCCACACGAGTCAGGCCACCGGTGGTCACATAGATCTGCTCTCCAGACAGGATAAAGGGGCGCAAGTCCACATGCCGAGCTTCCAGTCCGGTTTCGCAGAGGGTCGGGGTGGTCGACAAAGCCAGGGTCGGCTGAGCCATATAGTTGCGGGGGTCAGCCTTGATCAGCTCGGCAAACTTCTGTTGTTCAGCGCGTGTCGAATGCGGGCCAATCAGCATGCCATAGCCACCGGATTCATTGGCGGGTTTCACCACCAGCTTGTCCAGGTTGGCCAATACATACTTGCGGTCTTCTTCACGCATGCACAAATAGCTGGGGACATTGGCCAGCAGAGGTTCCTGCTGCAGATAGTAGCGAATAATTTCCGGCACCAGTGCATAGACGACCTTGTCATCTGCCACTCCGGCGCCGGGGGCATTCACCAGCGCCACCTTGCCGTTTCGCCAGGCCCGCATCAGTCCAGAAACCCCCAGAGTGGAATCAGGATTGAAAACCTCAGGATCCAGGAAAAGGTCATCCACCCGACGATAGATTACATCCACCCGCTTGAGGCCATCAATCATGCGCATATAAACACAATCATCCTCTGTAACCAGAAGATCCCGACCTTCCACCAGCTCCACACCCATCTGTTGAGCCAGGTAGGAGTGCTCATAATAGGCTGAGTTGTAGATGCCCGGTGTCAGAATCACGATTTGTGGATCGTCACCAGGACGTGGCGACATGGAGGCCAGCATTTCATAAAGCTGTGCACAGTAGTCATCAACTGGTTGAATGCGCCCCGTGGCAAAGAGTTCAGGCAGGATTCGCTTGGTGACATTACGGTTTTCCAACATGTAGGAAACACCGGAAGGCACTCTCAGGTTATCTTCCAGCACATACAGGGTGCCATCCTTGTCCCGAACCAGATCCGAGCCGCAAATATGTGCCCAAGTTTGGTGCGGTGGACTGATGCCCACACATTGCGGACGAAAATTGGCGGATTTGGCCAGAATTTCAGCTGGAAAAACACCATCCTTGACTATCTTCTGGTCATGGTAAAGGTCATCAATAAACAGGTTGAGTGCTTGCACCCTTTGTTTAAGCCCCGCTTCGGTGCGTTGCCATTCCGCCAGGGGAATAATACGGGGTAGAATATCAAAGGGCCAGGCACGGTCTATCTGGCTGCCTTCCGAATAAACAGTGAAGGTGATCCCCATGACCTGAATGGCCACTTCTGCCGCCTGCTTGTGTTGTCTCAGTTCACTGGCATCCAACTGGGCCAGGTACTCGCAGAGTAAACGGGCAGCAGGATGCGGCACTCCCTGCGAGGCCATCAACTCATCATAAAACCCATTGAAGCTATAATTATTCCAGTTAATTTTAGTCATTCAGGGCACATGCCTCATGTTAACCGAACTCGATACCCGGCTGGCAGAGTTCCTTGTCAATCCATCAAAGCAATAATCGTACCAGCTAGCAGTTACACATCGAGTCTGTCGTTTCATGAATAATTCGATGCACCAGCCGCAGCTTGTTGATGGTGGCCGGGGGCAGAACAAATGGGTATAGAAGCGAATGCCCCATACTACTGCTCAGACTGTTTAAAGCATAAGTCAGAGGCAACCATTTTTCGATCAATTCCTCCATGCTCGTGATTTGATAAGGGTTGCAAACCTGTTTTAGATCCATCTCTGCGGTGTCCGGAACCAAAGGCTGAATTCGCATACCAAACTGCCAGGCTGTTTCCAGGGTATCCAGTAGATTCAGGTAATGTGCCCAGGTTTCCGCCCAGTCTTCCCAGGGGTGGCTACTGGCGTAAGCAGTCACATAGTAATCCGGCCAGTCACTCACCGGGCCCTGTTCATAGTGATACTGCAGTGCAGCGGCATAGTCTCTTCTTTCATCGCCAAATTGCTGACGAAACATTTCCAACCAGGGTGTATCACGGACCAGACGATCCCAAAAGTAGTGGCCGGATTCATGCCGAAAATGACCCAGGAGGCTACGATAAGGCTCAGCCATTTCACTGCGCCTTTGCTCACGCACCACAGGGTCGGCTTCGGCTATATTGAGGGTAATCAGACCCTGAGCATGTCCGGTCATCACCCGACCCACTTCATTGAATTCCGGGGTATCTTCCAGAAAATCAAAGGCCAGCCCCGCCGGATTTTGACTTTGCGGCTCCACAGGCAATCCCAGTTGCAGAAGACTGTAAACCAGCCGGCGTTTCTGGGTTTCCAATTGCCCCCAGAAAACCAGGTTACGTGGTTTGTCGAGATTGGGAATGGTTCGGTTCAAGCGGCAGGCAACACAAAACTGTTCTTCTTCATCGGCTGCCACCATCCAGTTACAAACACTCTGATAAGCAAAGTTGTTGCATTGGCGATAATGCCCCGTATGCTGAGGTGCTCCAAGAGGCTTCCAGAGACCGTCACCTATAGAGCTAAAAGCCAGCAATTCCAGTGATTCGGGAACAAAACCCAACAAGGATTCACAGCGGGTACAGTGGGTATTTTCAAAGTAAACCAGCTGGCCGCAACAACTGCAGGCAAAAAGCTTCATGTTTTATCTCCAACGGCTACTTGTGCAAAGCAGCCGTCTTTGTGGACAATAGCCACCAATAGGTGCCAGGAACCCTGACCAGATGCTTAATCTATCTTCATTCAGCCAGCCGCTGCAACAGCTTTTGAAAAACTACCCCTGCGCCGAGCAGTATGATGAGCTGGTTAATGAACAGGGCCAGTTTCGTTCCCATTGGCAACCGGTATTGGATGAATTGGCCGAACTAGGTCTGGAAGGGTTACGCCATTGCTCACAAGAAACCCAGAACCTGCTGCATGAGAATGGTGTGACCTTCAATGTCTATGAAGATGAAGAAGATCAACTGCGTTCCTGGCAATTAGACCCCTTGCCTTATGTCATCAGCACGCATGAATGGGAAGAGCTGGAGCAAGGGCTTATACAACGCAGCCAGCTCCTGGAAGCCCTGGTGGATGACCTTTATGGTGAACGCCGGGTCATTCACCAGGGAATACTTCCTCCAGAACTGGTGTACACCCACCCGGCCTGGTTTTTTGCTGCTGCCGACCAGTCTCCTGCGCGTGAGCGGCCCTGGGTTTTATTTCAAGGCACCGATATTACCCGTGATCATCAGGGTCATTGGCGAGTACTGGGTGACTGGACCCAGGCACCTTCGGGTGCTGGTTATGCATTGGAAAACAGGGTGTTACTGGCTCGGGCCCTGCCTAACCTCTACAGGGATGCACCCTTGCAACGCCTGGCCAGCTTCCTTCAGGCCCAGCACCGTTGTCTGGCCGAATTGGCGAGCAAACACCGCGACAACCCCAATATTGTTCTTTTGACACCCGGCCAGAGCAGCCCTGGTTATTTTGAGCACGCTTGGCTGGCGAATTATATGAATTTCTCTTTGGTGGAGGGAGCCGACCTGGTTGTGAGGGACGGACAGGTTGCTATGCGCACCCTGGGCGGCCTGAAAACCGTGGATGTGATCGTACGGCATGTTAATGACCCCTGGTGTGACCCTCTTGAACTCAGAGAAGATTCTCTGCTGGGTGTGCCTGGCTTAATGCAGGCCGCCCGGCAGGGTGAAGTGGAAATTGCCAATGCCCTGGGAGTCGGTGTTCTGGAACATCCGGCATTGGCCTGCTTTATGCCTGAACTTTGTCAGTTTTTACTGGGTGAAACACTGCTGTTGAAAGCTCGACCCATCCTCTGGTGCGGGGAGCCGGATCATCTCAGCAAACTGCTCAAACAGCCTGAAGATTGGCAGTTTAAAAACATTGAAAGTCCTGGCCAACTGATAGAACCACAAAACCTCAGCACTTCCAAACAGAACGATTTTCTGGACAAACTCCGAGCGGCTCCTCACCTCTACATCGCACAGCAACCTTTTCAAGCTGCCACATCGCCCTGTTTTGACAACACGACTGGAATGATCCGTGCGCAGCCGGTCAATCTGCGTTTTTTCAGCCTGGCGGATCCCAGTGACATCAAAAAACCCATTCAGGAACGCCGTCAACGCATTATGCCGGGTGGACTGGCCTGGGTGGCCCAGCCTGGCACCCCGGTCATGGATTCCAGCCAGGTCAAGGACATCTGGGTCATGGCTCCAGTACCCCAACCCCATGTCAGTCGACTTCTCCAGGCGCGTGGTCCCATCCGGGTTACCCGTGACAGTCAGGATTTGCCCAGCAGGGTTGCGGATAATCTTTTCTGGATGGGCCGTTATGGAGAAAGGCTCGACAGCCGTTCACGTTTACTGCGTGAAGCCCTGAGCAAACTGTTGGAAGAGGGCCACTTGCCCCTGAAAACAACTCTGCTCCCCGACTTGTTCACTGCACTGAATCTACCCTTGCCCGACCTTGGCATACTGCCAACCGACCAGGACCATTCCAGTATTCATAATCACAGCAACCAGCAGTTTATTCTGCTGCGCGACCGGCTTGTGGAATTGTTTTCAGATGCCACCCCCGATGGCCTGCCCTGGTTGTTCAGTTATTTTCTGCGCAACAGCCGAGCCATTCGTGACCATCTGGGGGATGACAGCTGGCGAACCCTCAATCAACTTCATCACAGCCTGAAAAACCTGCAACACACCCAGGCCATAACCGGTGGGCGCTCCAGGCTGGAAGAAATCATCACTCTACTGGCTGCCTTTTTTGGGCTGTGCAATGAAACCATGCCCCATCACTATGGCTGGCGTTTCATGGATCTGGGACGGTTTACCGAAAGAGTTATTTCCAGCCTGGAGCTATTGAAGCTGGCTTTGATCACTGCACAAAAACCCGGCATTCCACTCTGGGAAAACCTGCTCAGCACCACAGACAACCTGACGGTTTATCGTCGCCGCTACCGCTCCCAGCTTCACCCCACGGCCATTCTTGACCTGCTACTCTTCGATGAAAGCAACCCCCGCTCCATTGGCTATATGCTCAAACGTCTGGAGCGACAAATTGAGCACCTCCCTAAACCAGAGAGCACACCCTTTCGCAACCGGGAAAACCGTCTGATTATTGCAGCCACCAGCAAGCTGCATCTGGTCGAGCCAGACAGTCTTCTTGACCTGGATACTTCAGAAATTGCACGCACAGCCCTTGGAGAACTTCTTGATGGCTTGTTATCGCCGCTTCATCAACTTTCCGATGCGATTTCCCATAGCCATTTCAGCCATGCGGAAACCCCCAAACAGCTGGTCACCCTGCAAACTCAAGGCTGAACCAAGATGAAATACCTGCTGCGCCATACCACCCGTTATGACTATGAGGCCAGCGTCACCCTCAGCCACAACGAAGCTCGACTGCTGCCTCGAAACCTGCCCTGGCAGACTTGTGAGGCGACTCAGTTGAAAATCACCCCCGAACCCCTGCGCCAGCAGGAAAGAAGAGATTTTTTCGGCAACCAGGTGGTGTATTTTGCCATTCAGGACATTCATGCCAGCCTGGAAGTCACCGTTACCAGTCAAGTAACCACCCAGCCACGCTCTCTTCCCGATCTCGACTCACCCACCTGGGAGTCTGGCGTTAAGAAGCTGGCACCGGGCAGCCATAAACACCACCCAGCCCAGTCTGCAGCCTGCCTGGAAGCCCGTTTATTCACTCTTGACTCACCGTTTGCCCAAAAAAAAACCGAGCTGGCTCACTTTGCCCGGCACTGCTTTCAGCCTCAGCGCCCCCTGCTACCGGCTCTCCTGGATTTCAACCAACAGATTTTTCAGGAGTTTAGTTATGACCCCGGCTTTAGCACCCTGGCCACCCCCGTCCTGGACGTTCTGGAAAACCGCAAAGGGGTCTGCCAGGATTTTGCCCACCTGGCCATAGCAGCCCTGCGTTCTCTGGGTTTGGCAGCACGCTATGTCAGTGGTTACCTGGAGACCCGACCGCCCCCCGGCCAGGAAAAACTCCAGGGAGCCGATGCCAGCCATGCCTGGGTGAGTGTGTATATCCCCGATTATGGCTGGCTGGAAATCGACCCCACCAATGGCAGCACCCCGGATGAGCGCTACATAACCCTGGGTTGGGGGCGGGATTATTCTGATGTTACCCCACTGAAGGGGGTAATGAATGGTGGTGGCCATCATCAATTGAGTGTGGCCGTGGATGTCCTTCCTAACTTTAAGACTGGCTAATAAAGATGAATTAAGGAACAATGTTCCTAAGCGATTTAAATCTGGATTCGTTATGCCCAACTCCTTTGCAGTGCGTCATCTCAACCAGCAGGTTTTATGGGCTGTTTTATCGCTGTGTTTTTTCATTTTTTCTTCACCAACTGCAGCTTCTTCAGCCCAACACCTGCAAGGCTGGGAATATCGCTGGGGTGATTCCCCCTTTATTGACGATCTCCCTCTGTGGAGTGAATACCGGGAACCACGAGCCTGGCAGCCCATCGCTTTTCCATCCAACCCACCCAATCGCCAGGGTCAGACACATGTCTGGTATCGCACCCAGTTGCCGGAAAATCAGTGGCAGGATCCGGTTATCTATATTTACAGTATTGACTTGATTACTGAAGTCTACCTGGATCGTGAAAAAATCTACGCCTTTGGTGAGTTTGACCAGGACGGGCAGGGGCGTTTCCAGGGCTGGCCCTGGCACCTGATTGAATTACCGGATGATTTTGCCGGACAAACCCTGCATTTTCGGATTTTCTCGGACTACACAGATATTGGCCTCTGGGGTGAAGTTAAAATTATTGAACGCTCCGAACTCCTGCTGGAAATCATCCAGAAATCTTACCTGGATCTACTGGTCATCAGTTTTTGTATCCTGATGAGCCTAATTGCTTTTGCCTTTGCTTCCATGCAGACCAACCGTAAGCCTTTTATTTATCTGGGGCTGTTAACCCTGGCTGTTGGCAGCAAGCTGCTGGGAGAAAACCAGGCTGTCCAACTAGTCTGGGATGCCCCGCTTTTTAAAACTTATCTGACGGCTGCAGGCTACTTCATTTTACCGGTTTTCCTTGCCCTGCTACTTAGCGAATGGTTCCAGAACCTCGGGCAAGCCTTTATGAAAAGACTCGCCCTGGCCCACCTGCTTTATCTGATTCTAGCCATAGGTCTCTCCTTGCTGGGAGTCCTACAGCTCTCCATCACCTACCCTCTGTTCGATGGTTTTTTTATTCTGACTCTGGTGGTTCTGCTTTACCTGACCGCTAAAAACATTAAAAGTCTGAATCAGGATCAACGCCTGGTGATGTCCGCTTTCTGGATACTGGCCGTATTCCTTCTTGTGGATATGGCTGTTGCCCATGGCTTTCTCCCCTGGGCACGTTTCCCCCTATCCCTGGGTGTTTTGGTTTTTGCGCTGGCCTTGATGGTGATTTCCCTGCGCGAATACCAACGCACACAAAAAGCTCTCCGCCAGTTGAATGCCAGCCTGGAAGACAGAATCAAAGAACGCACTGCCTCCCTGCAAACCTATGCCCAACTGGAAAGACAACGCTCCAACCAGCTTACCCTCTTGAATCGCCATGCACAGGAACTCGAAGAACTGGTGGGAGAGCTTCAGTCCCTGCAGACACTGGAGCAAGCTGGAGAATATCTGGAACAGCAATTGCCATATATTTTTCAGCCTTACGCCATCAGGATTCAGCTTTTCGGTAAAGTGGCACCCGAAACCCACACCCGTGACTCCACACCCGGGCCTTATCAGTGGCCCCTGATTCTTGAGGACATCCACCTGGGCCCCCAGACTTTTGCCAAATTACACCTGAGCCCGGAAGCATCCCTGACTGACGAGCATCAACTGGAACAACTGAACAGCTTTATGAGCCGCGTCGCAGAACGCCTGTCCATGAGCCTGACCAGCCTGAAAATCCGCCAGAATTTACAACGTCTGTCTTATGAGGATGCCTTGACCGGCCTGAAAAACCGGCGCTTTATGGATGAAGCTCTGGAAAGGGAAATTGCTCTGGCCAAACGCAATAAAACCCCTCTTTCGCTATTGATTTGTGATATTGATCACTTCAAGAATTTTAACGATAACCACGGTCATGAAGCCGGAGACTGGGTGCTCTATACCCTGAGCCAGATTCTCCTGGAACATTTCCGACAAACGGATATTCCCTGCCGTTTCGGCGGCGAAGAATTTGTGATCCTGCTTCCGGGAACAGGCAAAGAAACCGCTGTCACCCGTGCTCAGAAGCTGCTGGACAAGGTGAATTCCAGCCCTTTGAGCTATTTGGAGCAGGATCTAGGCCGAGTCACCATTTCTTTGGGAGTGGCCAGCTGGCCCGACCAGGCATTGAGTCCCGAAGAACTGTTAAAAGCTGCGGACAAGGCCCTTTATCGGGCCAAGCAGAAGGGACGGAATAGAGTGGAAGTCGCAGGCACTTAATTCTGATCTTGTTTTTTATCAGGCAAGACCCGTACCGATGGGAAGAACAGCATCAGAGGCCTTTGCCGAATCTCTTCCAACAACTTGGCAAAGAGATCCCGGAAGCGGCTGATTTGGGTGTTTCTGGCACGCAACGCCACGCTCAGGGCCAGAGCAAAACTCACCCAGAGATTCACAAAACCAATCAGAAGCACCAGCAGCAAATAATACAACCACTCCAGCAAGCCCAACGAGCCGCTGACTCCCGCATACCCCAGATTAGCCGATGAGAAGGCGACATGGCGGATATCCAGCGGTAAACCCGTCAGGTAACCAATATAGCCAGTCATCCCCAGGAGTAAGCCAAAGAAAAAGTTACCGGCCAGGGCTCCGTAGTTGTCATGCAGGTAATCCGCTATTTGGGAGCGACGCTTCTCATTAAACAGCCTCATCATCAAGGGGTGGTAGCGTAGACGTTCACGCATTTCCAGATAGTCCGCCCGGTTATCAAAAAAACCGGCGATAATCCCCGAAAAAAACAGCCAGACCCCGGCAATGGCAGCATAAAAAAGCGCCAGACCGGTAATCGGCGACAAGGCTGCCAGCTGGTAGCCCACCTGATCACTTCCCAGCAAGGGTTGTTTGAGCAGCCAGGTCACCAACCATGACAGACTGACGGCCACCAGAATTGCAGTGGTCACATTACCCCAGACGGCTGCCCACTGGGAGCGGTTCACTTCAATCAACAGCCCGGCCAGTTTACGATTGGTGGCCCGTCCGTTTTCACCTTTTTCCACTTCAGAAGCAAAACTGGCAGCCGTCATGGCCGGTTGCTTGGTGGCAATGGTGAAATGCAATAGATGCACCAGTACAAAACCCAGGCCGTAATTCAAACTCACCAGAAGAGCGGTCACCCCAGGCGTCAGCCCCAGGTTTACAATTCCGATTTTCAACAAGGCCAGCAAAGCAATAATGATCCCGGCTCCTGCTGCCGAACGTACCAGCGCCAGAAAACTGTGCTGGTCTTTGGCGATATAGTGTTCGCCGTGGTCACTCTTATTCTGGGTAATACTTCGCGACAACATCCGGGTACTGCTTGTCCAAAGCGGCTTGATCCCCTGTTTTTCAATATTGGCGAGCAGAAGTTGATTGACCAGCTGTACAGCCATTGGTGAGGATTCAGAAGACGTTTGCTTCACCAGAATGCCCAACAGACTTTCCAGGCGGGTCAGAGTTTGATCAAGACGCTCGAGAAGGTGGGCCAGAGCCACCGAGGAACCGGCACCAGCACCTCTGCGTCTGAGTCGAGCCACCTGGTCATGGCTCTGATCCAGCATGACCCAAAGGTGATCGGTATCCTGCAGAGGGTATTCAGGGTCTTCCAGTCGCTTCCAGCCACTGTCAATCAAGAGCTGCATTTCCCGCTGCAGGGCAATGAATGAAGAGTCATCATCAATCAGACGCTTGTCAATACGCATCAAATCCGGTTCCAACTCTTCAGCAGCCACCCAGATCGATAACATTTCCACCGCATAGAGAACTTCCCGGTAGAAATGCCGGTTCAGATTCTGCTTGTCCTGTGCACCCAGAAACTCACTCAGAATCCGAAACAACTGCAACCAGGCGTCATCAGGAAGGGCCTGCAACCAAAGATCATCATCGGCACGATGAAAAATGATTGCCAAAAGATCACTCAGATTGCTCAGATCCCTGGGCGGCGGGTTGATCCGGTCATAAAGGCGATTGATCAGTTCACGACCAAAACCACGACGCGAAAAAATCCCCAGAGTAACCAGTGCCGGGTAAATATGGGTTTGCTCAAGACCGGCATAAACTTGTTGCGCCAAGTGCCGGGCAATAGCCGGACGACTTTCCAGCAACACCAGAAAATTCGTAAAACGTTCAGCAGCCTGGGTTGAACCGCCTTGACGCAGCCAGTCCACCAGCTGCTGCGCCAGTTGCAAGGCATCTTCCTGGGCTGCCAGTTTTTCCAGAAGTTGTTCAGAATTCACTTAAGCGACTTCCACACGGTTGCGTCCATTTTCCTTGGCTTTATAAAGGGCTTTATAAAGGGCTTTATCCGCAGTTTCCACCAGATCCTGAACAGATTCAAATTGTGAAGAGGTGGCAACACCCATGGAAACCGTAATCTGAATCTTCAAATCTTCATTGCCCATTTTATGGGCTGCAATGGCTTTGCGCAGCCTTTCCAGGACCTGTTCAGCCGACTAGATCCGGGTATCCTGCAATAGGATCAGAAACTCTTCCCCCCCGTAGCGATACACCCGGTCGTAAGGCCGCAGGGATTCTTCCATGGCTTCGGCCAATTGCGCCAGAATTTGATCGCCAAAAGAATGACCATGGGTATCGTTTACCTTTTTGAAGTGATCAATATCCAGCATCGCCACAGCAAAACTACGGCCACTGCGCCGTGAGTGCTCCAGCTCTTCAGTCAGGTCGCGATCCATCACATTTCGGTTAAACAAACCGGTCAATTCATCCAGCTCGATCAAGGATGAAGTTACATCCGTGCGTAATTGATCGGCCAATTCATTAAAACGCTGCACGGCCCTCAGAAAAGTCGCGTACCCGGCTGAATCCAGCTCGTCAGCCTGGGCTTTGTCCAATTGCTCAGAAGCCAATAGGGTGAGCTGCTCCTGTTGAATCAGCAGGCGACGAAAAAACACGCTTTCACTCACTTGATCGACATACTTATCGGACATCCACTGTGCAAAGCTGTCAGCATCCTGACGATCAAAACCCGGCTCCAGGCCGCCCCCCAGTTCGGGGAACTGCAATTGAAAAAGCACATTCAACAGATAACGCTCCTGAGCTTTCAAGGCTCGGCGAAGGTCGCCCAGAAAGTGATCCAGATCTTTGGGTTCCTGCTGATTCATAACAGACTGCCTGATTTTTGAATGGTTTGTTTCTTATACATGAGTGCTACAATCCTGTCGACTGTTGCGTAATATCCTACACTGAAGACAAATTCATTATTTACCGGAGGCCTAATGGGACTTCTAGTTGATGGTCAGTGGCATGACCAATGGTATGACACCGACTCCACCGGGGGCCGTTTTGAACGCTCACAAAGCCAGTTTCGCAACTGGGTCACCATCGATGGCAGTGCCGGCCCCACAGGCGAAGCCGGGTTCAAAGCCGAACCGGGGCGTTATCACCTTTATGTTTCCCTGGCCTGCCCCTGGGCTCACCGCACCCTGATCTTTCGCAAGCTCAAGGGGCTGGAAAAGATGCTTGATGTATCTGTGGTTCATTGGTACATGGCAGAAAATGGCTGGACCTTTCAATCCGGGCCTGGCGTTATACCCGACAGTGTTAACCAGGCCGAGTTCATGCACCAGGTTTACACCACTGCTGACCCACGGTATTCAGGGCGGGTGACCGTACCGGTACTCTGGGACAAGCACCAGCAAACCATCGTCAGCAATGAATCAGCCGACATCATCCGTATGTTCAATTCGGCTTTTGATGATGTGGGTGCTTTGGAAGGGGATTACTACCCAAAAGAACTGCGCGATGAAATAGACTCAGTGAATGCCCGGGTTTACGATGAAGTAAACAATGGAGTGTACAAAGCAGGGTTTGCAACCACCCAGCAAGCCTACGAGGAGGCTGTAGAACCCCTGTTCAAGGCACTGGATTGGCTGGATGAGCGCCTGGCCAGCCGCCGTTACCTGTGTGGTAATACCCTCACCGAAGCCGACTGGCGCTTGTTCACCACCCTGGTTCGCTTTGATGCTGTCTACGTCGGCCATTTCAAATGCAACCTCAAACGTATCGCCGACTACCCCAACCTCTCCGGCTACCTGCGCGAGCTTTACCAATGGCCGGGTGTCAAGGAAACCGTCGACTTTCAGCACATCAAGGGCCACTACTACCAGAGCCACGACATGATTAACCCCACACGCATCGTACCCGTGGGGCCTGAACTCAACCTAGATGCACCGCATGGGCGGGGGGATTGAAAAATCTTAGTTAATCAGAGGTTTCCTAATGCAACCTCTGCTTTCCAGTCAGACTCGGCGTCACTGACTGGTTCCAGCTGCGTTGTTTGTCTCCGGGCCAGGCGAGGGTGTACCAGAGTCCGGCCTGGGCGGGGACGGCAATCAGAAGACTAAGCAAACGCTGACTGAAAACTTCCAGCAGCTCGGCCCGGTTTTCAGTTTCATTCATGAAGAAGTTGTAACCGGCCAGCAGGGCGCGGGCAAAGTCGGCCCAGCCAGTGTATTCCTGGGTAATCTGCTCACGGATTTTGGCCAGCCATTCCTGAAGTTCTTTTTCACTCAACCAGTCGAGTTGATACCCGGCCACCGCCAGGTCGACCAGCTGCACCATGTCCCAGGCGGTCAAGTCCAGATCATTGATGCCCAAGGCATTGTTTTTCACTCGCAGCAAACGCTGGTAGTAGGCTTCCTGTTCTTCATCGCGATCATCCTGCTCCTGGGCTTCAATTTCCATATCCAGACGTTCGCTGTTGAGCGTGAAGGGTGAGAAGGCAATCATGTATTCCTGGCGGTCACCGGCCAGCAGCAGGTGATTGAGAAAGTCCTTGAGGTCATCCGCATCCTGAAAAAGATGCGTGTCCTGCAGCAGGCTTTTTAGTTCCTGCCGGGGGTGCTGGGGCAGCTTTTCAGGCCAGGACCAATGCAGCCCGGTCAGAGGGCCCACCAGATTCAGGGTGGCCAGGTCAGCTTCACTGACCGGTTTGCCGGGTTCAGTGAAACGGGCCGGTGGACGCTTCCAGGGCAGAAACCGAAACAGACTGCCGGAGTCGTTCAGATGCCAGCTGAGTTCAGCCAGCAGTGGACGTTCTTCACCACTGAGGCTAAGCACCTCATCCCAGCCCTGCCAGGCCTGCAAAAGCCCCTGGGCCGAAGAATAGTGCCAGCTCAGGTAGTCTTTCAGAGCCAAGGCCAGCTCTTCAGCTTCCTTCACTGAGTAGTGGTTGGTTTCCAGTGCCTTAACCAGATAAAAGGCATATTTTTCTGCCATCACAATTCCGGCCGGGTGCTTCACCAACTCTGCCAGCAGCGGGGTTTGTTCGCGCCAGGCTTCCCAGACTTCATCCACAGCAGCCAGATTGGAAGGCAGCTGGGGTGTTTTGCCAACCCGGCAGTTGAGGGCCAGCTGATCATAATGATGGACCCGGCCCGGTTGCCAGAAGCGTGCCAGGGTGTTGGTCAATTGCTCATCCGGGTGAATATCCAGGCCGGCAAAAAGATAATCCCTGGCTTCACTGCGACGACTTTCCGGCAGATCATCCAGAGCCAGGCCGGTCAGCAGACTGACATCATCGCGCAAACTGGCCAGGAGGCTGGCCAGCATCAGGGGATCATCCAGACGCTCGGAATAATAACTGATGGCATCGCGAAAATCAGGGTGATCCAGCGACAAGGCCTGCCAGTCGAGTTGCTGTAACGGTGAAAAGGGCAGGGTCAGTAATTGCTGCCAGGTGATTTCCAGTTCCGGGCTGAGACTGAAATCTGTCTGGGTTTGCCAAAGGCGATAGCCCAGCAGATAACTTTCGGCCAACTCCTCCCAGGAACCATAGCGACTGCGCAGCAACCACAAGGCCACCAGAGCAAAACTGCGCCACTGGCTGGAAGTCAGGTAACCCGCAAGATAGCCAGCCAGCGCCAGGTCAGCCATGCGCACCCAGTCCCAGGCGGCCACATCCAGTTCTGCTTGGTTCTCTCCAGCCAACTCTTCCATCAGGTCCGCATAGCCTTCAAAGCCTTCCGGCAGTTCTTCGCGCCAGGTTTGGCGGTCTTCAGCATCGGAATGTTTCAGCCAGGCAAAATCCAGCTGCCAGGCATAGCGTTGTCCCTGACCGCCCAGCCAATAGATAAGCTGCAGGCAGTCATTGGCAGTATGAACCTGCCAGTAGCTGTTCAGGGTGTCCTGAACATCGGGCCAAAAGCGCTGACGCAGGTAGTCACTGGAGTTCAAGGGCTGTTGATAAACCACAAAGCTGGAAGATCGCACCGCAAGTGCATAACCCAAGGGAGTGGAGCGCACTTTCAGCTCCGGGGGAAGAACCACACGATCCGGCTTGGCGACCCAGGGGATGTCCAAATCTTCTGACCAGTGGCTCAGATCGGCTGTTTGCAGCTTGTGCAAACGCACCGAGGGGTAGCCGGTGGTTTCCAGTTCTTCCAGCAGGGCCTGCGCACTTGGGCAAGCCTGTTGCAAGCGCCGGGCAAAAAGGCTCAGCCAGGCATCACTTTCTGCAGTCTCCAACCAGTGGAGTCGATCCAAAGCGGCAATAACCTGTATACTGGTTAAAAGTTTGCTCGCTGTTTTATCTTGCCAGGACTGGTAGATAAAGGCATAGGCATCAGCCAGTTGGCTGAGACTGTATTCAGCCAGGATCTCGGCGTTTTCGCGATCATCCTGAGAAAGCAGTAGAAGTGGACGCAACCAGTCGGACAAGGAAACAGACAAAAAATACCCCCAGGGGAACAAGACTCATTAAAGCCAGCTTAAAGCTGACCATTCTAACCGAGTGGGGCGCTGGCTTCACTGAAGAATCAGGGAAAATAGCCATGAAATACCCAGTTTTTATCAAATGGATCTATGCTCCTCGTGAAGAAGAGGATGGCACGCGCATTTTGGTGGATCGACTCTGGCCGCATGGGCGCGACCGAAATGAGCTGGGAGTGGATCACTGGTGGCGGGATTCGGCCCCCAGCACGGCTTTGAAACGCCAGTTTTCTCAGGGAGAGATCAGTTGGAAAGAGTTTGCACGCCAATACCGCAATGAACTTTATACCAGCCCGGAAAAGCTCCGGACCCTAAAGGCAGAGGCTCAAAAAGGCAGGGTGACTCTACTGGCGCTGGAAAGAGAGCCCGAACAAAGCCATGTGGTCTTGCTGAAGGAATCCCTGGAGCTCTGGCAGGATCAGGCTCCAGGAGAAAACTCAGAGTCGGCGGTGGTTCAGGGCGGGTAGCTGGGCTCTGATTTCCTGCAGGCGGTGGCTATCGAGTTGCCCGCTAACAAGCCCCTCACCCTGGGGCAGACAGGCCACCACTTCACCCCAGGGATCAATCAGCATACTGTGCCCCCAGGTCTTACGGCCATCAGCATGCTGACCAACCTGGGCCGGTGCCAGTACATAACACTGGTTTTCCACCGCTCTGGCCCTCAACAAAAGCTCCCAGTGGGCCTGACCCGTGGGTACGGTGAAAGCTGAAGGGATGATCAGCAAGTCCACTTCATCCAAAGCCCGAAACAACTCGGGAAAGCGCAGGTCATAACAAACTGCAAGACCGACCCGGCCAAAGGGTGTATCAAAAATCGCGGGGCGTTCACCGGGAATAAAGGTTTCGCTTTCGTTATAGCTTTCGCCATCTTTCTGAAAACCAAACAGATGAATCTTGTCATAGCGTACCACCTGCTGACCGTCCGGACCGTAAACCAGACAGGTATTGGTGGTTTTATCACCGACATAGGTTTTCAATGGCAGGCTGCCTGCCACCAACCAGATACCCAGCCTGGCCGCCAGTGCGGAAAGGGCTTCCTGCAAAGGACCTTTGCCTTCCTCTTCGGCCAGCTCCAGCCTGACTTGCAAATCCTTACTGATGAGTGGGAAAAATTCCGGCAAAGCCACCAGCTGGGCACCAGATCGGGCGGCTTCAGTAACCAGACGCTCAGCAGTGGCAAGGTTGGCCTGCCAGTCATCACTGCTGTTCATCTGGGCTGCGGCCAGGGTCGCAGCGGCATCGAGATGGGAAAAACTACGAGGATGCATCATAAAGCACTCCAACGCTGAAAAGCCTGCGTAAGTCAGTTAAAATACCAGTTTACTCGCGAGTCTTACTGCCAACAACTTCAGGAAGCGTTATGGCCCCCAGTTTTTATTTTCTGCACTTTCTCGGCCTGGTTATCGTACTAATCGGCTTAAACCTGCGCCCCAAGCGCAAAAAACTGGGCACCAGCCTGGCTGTTCTGGGGTTTTTGATCGGCACAGCCCCGGTCTGGTACAACCATCTGGTCGCTCCCAGTCCCAGCGAACTTCGAGAACAACAGCGCCAGGAATTCATGGTTCCTGCTGATCAGTAACACCACCCTTCAAGGTTTTTTTAATGCGATCGACTCTACTGAAAAATAACGACCTTCTCTCCCAGCTCAAGGGGCAGCTCAAGGAAGCCACGCCGCGTGTGGAAGGCAAAATCAAAGGCACCGACAAGGGTTTTGGTTTTCTGGAAACTGAAGATGGCGGCAGCTATTTCATTCCACCGCCCTACATGAAGCAGGTGATGCATGGCGACCTGGTCAAGGCTGTGCTCCGCGAAGAAGCCGACCGCAAGGGTGAAATGCGGGAAATTGCCGAACCTGAAGAATTGCTGGAACAGGGTTTGCACCGCTTTATTGGCCGGGTTCAAAAGGTTCAGGGTAAGCTGGCCGTCGTGCCCGATCAGCCCAACCTCAACCAGCCCCTGAAAGGTAAAACAGTTTCCGGGCTGGATGAAAAGGATCTGGAAGACGGCGACTGGGTGGTTGCATTTCTGGAGCGCCACCCCCTCAAACCCAAGGACAACAGCTTTTTCATTGAAGTCACTGAACTGATTGCCAAACAGGATGATCACTACGCCCCCTGGTGGGTCATCCTGGCGCGTCATGCCCTGCCCCATGAACAGCCCGTTATTGAAGAAGACTGGACGCTGACCGATCCCGAAGGACTGGTACGCAAAGACCTGACCACCACTCCTTTTTTCACCATCGACAGTGCTTCCACCAAAGACATGGATGATGCCCTGAGCATCACATCCCGCGCTGAAGGTGGCTGGCAGCTGCAAATTGCCATTGCTGATCCTTCCGCTTATGTTCCTGAGGGCAGTGCAGCTGACATTGAAGCCAAAACCCGTGCCTTTACTCTTTACCTGCCGGCACGAACTGTAACCATGCTGCCCAAGCAGCTTTCCGATGACCTTTGCTCCCTGAAAGAAGGCGAAAAACGCCCGGCATTGGTAGCCACCCTCAACCTGGATGCTGAGGGCAAATTGTTGGAGCCCACTGAATTCCAGGCAGGCTGGGTTCAATCCCGAGCCAAACTGGATTACCAGGAAGTTTCCAATTGGCTGGAAGGCAAGAGCGACTGGCAACCGGCCAGCGAAGAAGTTGCCAACCAACTCAGAGAACTGAAGGCCTTTGCCGGACAACGTCTGCAGTGGCGACATGACAACGCTCTGGTGTTCAAGGATCAGCCCGACTACCGTTTCATTCTGGATTCTGAAGGCCGTGTCACGGATATTGAAGTGGAAGATAGACGCCTGGCCCACAAGATGGTGGAAGAAGCCATGCTGCTTGCCAATGTCGCCGCAGCTGGCTTTTTGGCTAAAGAGCTGGGCCAGGGTATCTATAATGTCCACCAGGGTTTTGACCCGGAAAAGGTGGCCAATGCCCTCAAACTGATTGAAGAGCAGGGCCTGGCTTATCACGATGAAGCCTTCACCGCTGAAAACCTGGACACCCTGGCCGGTTTTCGACATCTGCGCCTGGCACTGGATGACCTGCCTTCCGGCTGGCTGGACTCACGCCTGCGCAAACACCAGGGCTTTTCACTGCTGTCCACCCTGCCCGGCCCGCATTTCGGCCTGGGTTTTGAAAGCTATGCCACCTGGACTTCACCGATTCGCAAATACGGTGACCTGATCAACCACCGGCTGATCAAAGCAGTCCTGTCCGGCTCCCAGGCTCCTCAACTGGAATCTGAGCTAACCGAAGAGCTGACTGCTGCACGCAAGATCAACCGCATGGCTGAACGTGATGTCAAAGACTGGCTTTATGCCCGTTTTCTGGAACCCAAGGTTGGTGAAACCTTTAAAGCCCAGATTTTCAACATCAACCGGGGTGGCATGCGGGTCAAGTTGCTGGCCAATGGTGCAACGGTCTTCATTCCTGCTTCCAGCCTGCATGCCAATCGCGATGAAATCACCTGTGATGCGGAACATGGCTGGGTTTTGATCAAGGATGAAATTGCCTACCGGCTGACAGATGAGTTGACGATAGAGTTGACTGAAGTTCGAGTCGATCAACGCAACCTGATTGGTCGGCCTGCAGCCTGATGGAGATGGAGTCATGACCTTCACTGCCTGGTTATCAGTAGCCAGTATCTGCTTTCTGGGAGCCGTTTCGCCCGGACCCAGCCTGGCTGTCGTGTTGCGTCATACTCTACAGGGTTCCCGACGCAATGGCATGCTGACAGGTTTGGCTCATGGTGCCGGGGTGGGCCTGTATGCTTTTCTCGTGGCCCTGGGCCTGGGCGGATTGCTGGAACAGCTGCCCTGGTTGTATGAAGTGCTGATCCATGCCGGAGCGGCCTACCTGGCCTGGATGGGCTGGAAAGCCCTGAAAGCAGGTTCAGGAACCCAGCTGGAGAAGCCTTCAGATCTGCCTGCGGCCTCTGCAACAGAAGCCTTGCGAGATGGCTTCCTGGTGGCCTTTCTCAACCCCAAGATTGCCATCTTTTTTGTCGCTCTTTTTGCACAGTTCATTCAACCAGGCCAAGCTCTGGAAGCCAAATTGATTCTGGCTGCAACCGCTTGGCTGATTGATACCGGCTGGTATCTTCTGGTCGCCTACGGGCTTTCCCATTCCCTGGTTTTACCCTGGCTGCAAAAACAGGGCATCTGGATCAATCGCATTACCGGGGTGCTGCTATTGCTCCTGGCCCTGCGGGTGGTCACTCTTTAAAAATCACCAAACAGCTGATTGGTAAACTGAAAACCGATACTGAACCGGTAGTTTTCATGGTCATAGTCAATCAGGCTTTCACCATAACCGGCATAAGCCTGCACCAGTCCACGGAGTTTTCCTCCGTAAAGAGGAAAAGACCAGTCCAGCTGCAAGCCACCCTGTTCAGTTTCAAAGTTACCCTGAGTAGTGACAACAAACTCTTGACCCCAGTTGGCATAAGCCAGACTTAAGTCAAAATAACCGATGTAATTCTCCAGATCGGGGTTATCATCTTCACCGGTAAAGCGGGGCAGCTTGTAACGCGGGCTGAACTCCAGCATCCAGTTACCTTTGGCCAAAACGGTTGAGGCATAAATATAGTTCCAACTGCGCGACTGGGGATCTGTACGTCCGTTGGACTGATGAGCAAAGCCCAAACGATTGTAGGGATTGCTGAGCCCCAGAAACTGCAAATCACTTTGCTGGGTGAAAAAGAATTCAGGTTCGTAATTGCTTTCCCGGAAGGGCCGTGAAGCTTCCGAGTGATAAGCTTGCCACCAGGAGGTCTGGGTATAGGCAAAATGCAGGCTTTGTCTATCGCTTGCCCACTGCTGTAACAGTGGCACCTTGATGCTTAACTGAAACTTGATTTCGGTTGACTGCAAATCCCTTTCCGAGTCGAGGTAGTCAAAACGTTGCTGGTTGGGGTGCGTGGAATAACTGACCGGCAGAATATAGTTACGCTGGTGGGGTGCAAAAGAAAATAGGTTGTTTTCAGTATCGCGTTCCTGCTTGAGGCGTTTTTCCAGCTGGGTTTCCCGGTAGTCAAACTCAAAATCTTCGGCCTTCTTGCCATATTTTTCCAGAGAGGATCGCAATCTGTTTCGGTACTCCTCCAGGGTTTCCAACAATACCTTGATTTCTTCGTCAGCTTTTGTCTCCTCCTCAAGCTCTGAGGTTTCCTGGGCACTCACACTCTCAGTAACAAGAAGGATTAATGCAATCAGTGGTATTAACCACCCATGGATTCTTTTTTCAGTCTTCAAGCCGTCCATTCCTTTTTCTCCATCCATCTCTTTTTCCAGGCAATCAGTTCAGCTGCAGGCAAAGGGCGGGCAATTCCGTAACCCTGGGCCAGTTCACAGCCCAGCTTCAAAAGGAGGTCTCCATGCGCTTGAGTTTCCACTCCTTCGGCAATAACCTGGCGTTGAAAAGCAGCAGCCAGACGAATCACCCCTTCGACCAAGGCCTTGTCTTCTTCATCCACCAAAAGGTCACAAACAAAACTCCGGTCAATTTTCAGCAAACCGGCTGGCAGGCGTTTCAGGTAGGTCAGGGAGGAATAACCGGTTCCAAAATCATCCAAAGCAAAACCAACACCCAGTTGACTGGCTTCTTTCATGATGACAGAAATCTGTTTCACATCTTCCAGGGCACTGGTTTCCAAAACTTCCAGCTCCAGATCGGCAGGGCGAACATCTTGGTGTTTTTCAAGTAACTGACTGAGCTGCCGAACAAAGTCAGGTTGCTGCAAATGATAAGCTGAGATATTGACACTCACCGGCATTTTAAACCCGGCAGTTTGCCAGGCAAGCATTTGCTGAAGTGCCGTTTTAAGCACCCAGCTACCCAGCTCGGCGTCCAGGGGTTGTCCTTCCAGAACAGGCAAAAAAGCGGCAGGAGGTAGAAGCCCCCGTTCAGGATGCTGCCAGCGTATCAGGGCTTCTGCACCGACCACTTCACCAGTGCGCAGATTCACCTTGGGCTGATAAAAAAGGACAAACTCCTCCTGACTTAAACCCTGGCGTATTCTTTCCAGAGTTTCATAGTAACCACGCGCGTCGCGTTCTTTCTCTGCGTCAAATACATAACAACCATTCTTGCCTTCCAGCTTGGCCTGGTACATAGCCTGATTAGCCTGACGGATCAGCTGTTCTGCTGTCGTTACCTCTTGCTGGGGATAGAAGCACAAGCCCATACTGCCGGAAACACTCAGCTGCAGTTCCCCCAGCTGGTAGGTCCTCGACAGATTGGTTAGCAGTTGCTTACTTCGCTTTATTCCGTCCTGAGTATCTTCCAGGCCAGTCATGACAACAACAAACTCATCGCCCCCAGCTCGCCCCAGCAAGTCTTCCCGGGCCAGACTACAATGCAGTTCTCTACTCAGGGCGGTCAGCAAGCGGTCACCCTTGGCTGAACCGTAGCGATCATTAATGTCCTTGAAAGAATCCAGATCAATAAAGGCCACCAGCAGCAACTCGCCTGAATGATTTGCCTCCTGCATTCTGGCCTGAAGGCGTTCAGTTAACAAAATGTAATTAGGTAGGCCTGTCAGCAGATCATAGTGGGCCAAGTGCTCAAGATGCTTGTTAAGCACCTCCAATTCGAGGGTTCTGCGGTGAACCTGGCTGCGTAAAACCAGCACTCCTATCAGCAGAATGCCTCCCAGAATAACCAGGCCTATTAAAGTATTGCGCAAAAAAACAGGCACCAAAGTGTCCGAACTAAGAACCCCCCAACGTCCCAGTATCTGGTAGTAGGGCGAATTATTTTCCCGCTGCCAGCGATTTAAGTAATGGTCAAGGCGTGCCAGGATTTCTTGATGTTGGCCGGGTGGAGCAGCAAAAAACAATTTGCTTGGCATCAAAACAATCGGAGTTTCTTTCAGGCCAAAATCTTCAGCGCGATACCCCCCATATTGATAATTGGCAATAGCAGCATCAGCCTGCCCTTTTGCCACCAGATCAAAGGTTTCATCCAGAGAAGATGCCTTGACAGGGGTATAAGCTATTTCGAAACCTTCCAGGAGTTGCTCTAATGAAGGTTGTTGAATACTGCCTTCCAGCAAAGCAATACGTTTACCCTGTAAATTGAGAAGGGATTGAATATCGGCTTCAGGGTGACGGTATATTTGTGACCAGCTGTGAAGTGCGGGGGTGGAGTGAAAAGCAAACCGGGCGCTTCGGCTCTCATTGATCGCCACATCCGGCATCAAGTCCAACTGGCCCAGGCTCAGTAATTCAAGACAACTAAACCACTCACAGTGGACATAGTCTATTTCCCAGTTTTCACGCTGGGCGACTTCTTCCAGAATTTCAATAAACAATCCACGAGGCTGGTTTTGCTCGGACGTAAAAAATTTGGGGGGATTTTCATAGACGCCCACTCTTAAGGGCTCACTGGACCAGACTGCAGATGAAAACAAACACAAGATAACAAGAAATAAGCGACTGCCAGACCGTCCTTTGTTTTTGAACATAGCGCGGCCTCCACGCTCCCAATTATATCCGAGTAATTCAATCAAGATTAGCAGACCCCTGATCTTCGTACTGTAATTTTTTTAAATCCAGAAAACGTTTGGCATCTTCCGGCAAGTCGACATCCCACACCTGTTGAGGCTCACACCAGGTCATACCCTGGTTGTGCAATTGCTCGCGGGTTTGCTGCATAACATGGTGACCTCCCCAACCGATCCCCTGAAACAAGGCCCTAGAGGGTTGGCGCAGTCCAACCAGGGCATAACCACCATCTTCAGCTGGCAAAAAAACAGCATCTTTCTGAGATAAAGCTTCAGCACACTCCTTCAGTAATTCAGAAGTGATAACCGGGCAATCGCTGCCCATAAGCAGGGTGGAAGCAGCATTATTGACAAAGACCTGATGCATTCGGTCTCCCAGATCACCGGCCATCTGAGGAATAAATTTCAGGTCGGGAAAGTCTTTTGCCAGTTGTCGAAAAAAAGTGTGCCCCGGATCACCGGCTGTCCAGAGGGTCACCCGACCGACAGCAGCCTGCAGGGCAGTACTGACGGTTTGCCGTGTCAGGTCTGCTTGTAAACGCGCGGCAAACTGAGCACCCAATTCAGGAATCAGACGGGTTTTGCATTCACCGGGTACAGGAGCACGGGCAAGAATAGCCAAATCCAAAGTCAATACTCCTTAGCCAGATGTTCAGCAGGAATACCGCGCCAGTAGAGCCAGCGTAAACGCCACATCAACCAGATGGTCGACCAGAGTCCCTTTTCATCCCAGCGTCGACCTGAGGTCAGCACTTTTTGTTTCAGGCACAAGGGAGGGTAGCGCTGTTTCAGACGTTTGCTGATTTCCACATCTTCCATCAAGGGCTGATCAGGAAATCCGCCTACGGCTTTGAAAAGAGATGCATGCACAAATATCAGCTGGTCCCCGGTGGCAATTCCCGTCAACCGGGAACGCCCGTTCATCAGCCAGGCCACCAGTTTGAGCAGGCGCTGTCGACTCTGAATGCTGACATCAAAACGTCCCCAGCAAGCTGAGGAATGGTGGGCCAGTCGCAACAGACAACCCTGAGCAGCGCGAGTCAGACGCGTGTCGGCATGCAAAAAAAAGAGCCATTCACTTTCTGCTGCCTTTGCTCCCAGATTCATTTGCCGCGCGCGTCCGGGAGCACTGATCAAAATCCGATCAACCTGGCCTTCAGCCAAAGCACAAGTTGCATCCTGACTGCCGCCATCCACCAGAATCAATTCACAGCCTTCATCGCGCAGGCTCTGCAGCCCAGCCAAAAAATCGGGCAGTTGCCCGGCTTCATTCAGTGCAGGAATAATAATGCTGGCAGGAATCAAGGTTTCAAGCTCACTATGTAAGATGCATTGCTTGTTGACGACTCAAAAGCATCAACTGAACCATTAAAGGTGGAATTATGTTGCCATTCTCTTTGCAAAAAAACCAGTTGGCCATGACCCTGCTGATTCTGGGTTTTATGAGTTACAGTCTCCACGCCAGTGACCGGCCACCAGCTTTTTCCCAGACCGGTTTGCAGGGCTGGGAAACCAAAAGCTTTCATGATCAGACCGATTATCAAGTGATTCCAGCCGGTGAACAAACTGTGCTTTTTGCCCACACTCAAAAAGCAGCATCGGGTCTGGCCTGGGAAGGCAAACCCGATCTTCAAGCCACCCCCTGGTTACACTGGTGCTGGCGGGTTAACACCACCTACCCTGGCTTGAATGAAACCACTAAAGCAGGTGATGATTATCCGGCCAGGGTCTATGCAGTGGCTTCAACCGGTTTATTCCGCTGGCAGGTGCAGGCTTTGAACTATGTCTGGGCCAGTGAACAATCCCAGGGCAATGACTGGCCCAGTGCTTTCACCGACCGGGCTCACCTGCTGGCCTTACAGTCCGGCAATGAAAAACTGAACCACTGGGTTCCTGAAAGCCGCAATCTGGCAGCCGACTTTGCCGCTTACTTGGATAATACCAACCCACAAATCCAGGCCCTGGCACTGATGACTGATGGCGACAATGCCGGGGTCGAAGCCAAAGCCTGGTATTCAGATCTGGTTCTCAGTACCAGTGAAGAACATCCCGGTTGTCCGACCGAGCCACCGGAAAACGCTCACTAAATAAAGCTTACCAGAGTTCCTTCTATTTTATGGCTGGGTCACACCCAAAAAAAACTTACGCAAGCTGTGTAAGAAAAGCAGCTCGACAACGACGGAGATAGAAAACAGGAGTCAGTCGCCATGCGTAACAACCAACCCGTAAAGGACACCGAATACCCATTGAGCGAGCGCAGTGTCATCATTTCCCATACGGACGCTCAGGGAAAGATCACCTACGTCAACGATGACTTTATTCACTTTTCCGGTTTCAGTGAGCAGGAGCTTCTCGGGCAACCTCACAATATTATCCGTCACCCGGACATGCCATCCGAGGTCTTCAGGGATGCCTGGGCAACTCTGAGACAAGGCCGTGCCTGGCAGGGTATGATCAAAAATCGTTGCAAAGACGGTGGTTATTACTGGGTCAAGGCCAACATGAACCCGGATGGTCAGGGCGGTTATATGAGTGTTCGCCTCAAGCCAACGGCTGATGAAATCAGCCAGGCTGCACAGCTTTACCGGCAAATACGGGCAGGTAAAAAAATCAGATTCCATCTAGGACATGTCATAACGCCCAGCCTTTTTGGTGGCATTGGTCGTTATTTTGGCAATCTGGATTTTCCACGCAAAGCCATGCTCCTCTACCTGATCAGTTTTGTTGGTATGGCTCTGGCTGCTTTATTTGAAATCCTCCAGGCCACTGACCCCGCGCCCTTGATCCGCCTGGTCGGAATGATCGGTGTAATCGGCATCTCTGGTCTTTTGATTCTCTGGTACCTGGTCAACAAGCAGCTGGCCCGTTTGCAACAACTCAGTCATATTGCTTTGGAAATCGGTAAGGGAAATCTGCGCACAGCTACCCCTTTAGGCAAAAGCGATGCGATTGGTCAAGTCTTTAATGCTATGCAGGGCATGCGCAATCGCCTCTATGAAATAGCCTTTCAAATCAACCGTTCTTCTGCATCCCTGAACCTGTCCGCCGATGAGCTGGTGCAAGCCAGCAACCAGACGGCCCAGGGTGCACAGGAGCAATCCGAAGCTGCTGCGAGCATGGCTGCCGCACTTGAAGAGCTGAGTGCATCAGTCGAGCAGATCGGAGAAAATGCCAAGGCAGCCCATGAAGCCTCAACCCAGGCGGGAGAGGCTGCCAACAGCGGTGCTCAGGCCGTCAATGACAGCACTCAGGAAATTGCCTCCATTGCCGATGCCGTCAAGGAGTCTTCTGAAGAACTGGAAGAGCTGGATGGCCTCTCCGATCAGATCGGCAGCATTGTCGAGACCATTCGGGGGATTGCCGAACAAACCAACCTGCTGGCCCTCAATGCCGCCATCGAAGCAGCCCGGGCCGGTGATCTGGGCCGTGGTTTTGCAGTGGTTGCCGATGAAGTCCGCAACCTGGCAGAGCGCACTTCCCACTCCACCGAAGATATCACCAGCATGGTTCATCAGGTTCAGGAGCGCACCACGCAGGCCGTCACCCGCATGCGCGAAGGAGTCAAACGTGTGGAACAGGGTGTGGAAACTGCGAAAGATGCCAGCAGCTCTGTAGCCAATATTGGAAATGAAACCAACCGCGTGGTTCAGGCAACCCAGGATATCCAACAGGTACTGGAAGAACAGAGCATCGCTGCCCGGGAAGTAGCCGAAACCATTGAGAAGATTTCAGCCAAGGCCGATGACAACGCCACACAATCCGGTCAAACCAAGGCTGCCAGTGAACAGCTAAGAGAAATCAGCACGAATATTGATAGCCTCAGCCAGCAGTTCAGAATTTATTAAAAAGGCCCATCAAACCTCTGTGAAATACAAGGCAAGACAGGCTGACTACCTGGCAACTATGTCAGGTAGTCAGCCAGTTCTGTTAGAGACTTCACTTCCAGGTCTGAGGTCGGGCCTAAAGGAAATGGCTGCTGGCCAGCACGAGCAACAAAAGCTGACTGCATACTTGCCCAGGAGGCTCCGGCCACATCCCAGCCATGTGCTGCAACCAGCAAGCAATCGGATACACCAACTCCAGCCTGTTCAGCAGCCCAGCGGTAAACCTGGGTATGCGGTTTATACAGCCCGACACTTTCAACGCTTAAGGCCTGCTCAAAATAGGAGGCAATTCCCGCATTCTTCAGCTGGTCAGCTGCTGCCGCTTGCGAGGAGTTGGTCAGGGCAAAAAGCCGATAGCCAGCAGCATCCAGGCGCTCAAGTGCCGGAATAACATCTGGGTGTGCAGGCAAAGAACGAATCGGGGCGACTGCCTTTTTCGCCGTAGCTTCATCGAGTTCTATTCCCTGGTTGGCTGCTGTCATTTGCAAGCAAGCAACTGCAATTTCACCAAAATCACGGTAGTGATCTGCTACCGTTGTGACCAGTGAATACTGAAGTAGCGTGGTGAACCAGAGGGGCACCAACTCAGGGCGGTCACCCAGAGCCTGGCCGACACTTTCCCTGACCGGCTTAAGATCCAGAAGGGTTTCATTCACATCAAAGAAAATGACCTGGGGTTTTAACATGCTTGCCTCCTTTATTGGACTGGGTGGATGGTGTTACTAAGCCATCAGGATGCAGGTCTTTGTTTTCGATGGCTGATTTCATTTTTTACAGCACTGTAGGTGGCAACGCAGAAGGGAACGAAGAAGTTCATGAAGAAGTGAGGCCAGCTGACAGTGGCTTCACCCCAAAGAACACTGCCCTGATTGATGAGATTGAGGATAACCCCCACCACCACAGCGATTTTGATGGAGTTGCGCACTACCTGAGGCAGTAAGCAGAGAGAACAGTAGTCAGCCACTTTTCCATTCATTATTGGTCTCCTGATTCATCAGCTTCAAGACGCTTTTGCCATTCCGGCCCCAGTTGATGAAGTAAATCCAGCTGTTGATGGCAATTACGACAACCTTTGCAGACCATTTCATGCATTTTCAGGCTCCAGTACTCCTTGCGAGTCAGAGAGCGATCCTGGCTGGCCGACATGAGTTGGGTCGCTTGCTTACAAGTCAGCATCAGGCTTCCTCCTCACTGAGCCAGCCTTTTTCCAGGCATTGACGCAGCTTCATACGTGCCCGGTAAAGAATCACCGAACAGTTGTTTTCGGTAATACCCAGGAGTTCGCAGATTTCACAGATCTCCACTTCCATGAGTTCACGCAGGGAAAACACGCGGGCCGGCACATCCGGTAAATGAAGCATACAGGCATCAAAAACCCGCCAGAAATGGCTGGAAGCCAGAGCTTCCTGTGGATCACCCCAGCCTTGGGGTCGGGCTTCACTTTCCCAAAAGCCTGAGCTTTTGAATTGCCGATCCAGTTCTTCTTCTGAAGGCCAGCTCTCTTCACTGAACACCCAATTGGCTCGGCGTTTCTGGTTACGAAAGATGTCCAGAATCTTGTAGCGCAGAATGCCGAACACCCAGGTTTCAAATTGAGAGCGCCCATCAAAACTATCCAGATTGTTGAGTGCTCCAAGCAAGGCTTCCTGAACGGCATCTTCAGCCTGGTCATCAAACCTGAGTTGCAAGCGGGCAAAAGCCAGCAACCTGGGTCGTAAAGCTTCCAGGCGCTGGCTAAAGTTCAAAGAATCAACTGGCTTTCCATGCATTTTTGGCGAAGGCCTCATTCAAGGGTGGGTTGGTAAGGTGGTTAGTATAGTTGCTGAGGGTTTTCAGGCCAGCAGCCAGTATCACCTCCATTACCTGCTGCTGTTCAAAACCGGCCGCTAGAAATTCATCCACTTCCTTTCCGGCCCAACCCTGATTACCGACAATCGCCTGGGTGACTTTAGCCAGGGCGGCCAGGCGTGGGTCACCAATAGATCCACCCTCACGCAATGCCTGAATGATGTTTTCATCCAAGCCTGCCCCCTGAGCCAGGGTAGTATGGGCAGCCACACAAAACTCACATTGGTTGGCAACACTGACAGCCAGAAGCACCACCTGCTGCTCTTGGGGAGAAAGGCTGGAGCGTCCGAAAATATCCGAAAGTGTCTGGTAGCCCTCCAATAAAGTGGGTGCATTCGCCATCATGCCATACATGGAAGGTACGAAACCCAGTTTGTCTTCAGTGGCTTGCAAACGCTTTTTGGCAGTGCCGGGGGCGGTATCTGGAGTATGTAAGTTAAACTCGGTCATGGTTAACTCCTTATTGCTTGATTCGAAAATTCATTTTCAGCTTAATCAAGCCATCCAGATAAAAACGGCTCCAACGTCTTTTATTTATGGGCCTGCGTCCGTCTCACCTGGCCCGGCGAGTCCTGCCAGAAATCTTTGAAAGTTTTGCGAAAGGCACTTTCCGATCGATAGCCAACATTCATGGCCACTTCCAGAACGGATTTCCCCAGTGCCAGCTGTTGCCTGGCCTTGTGCATACGCAGATAACGCAGGTATTCGCCCGGTGGCATTCCCTGAGTTTCCTGAAAACTTTTTGCCAGAATCGAGCGAGCCACACCAACCTCCCGGGCCAGGGTTGTCACGCCCCAGTTCTTTTCCGGGCTGCTATGCATGAGGGCTAAGGCACGATCAACGTAGGCAGGAACAGCATTTTCCAATTCTTCCTGAGTAATGTTTTTTTGTTCCAATGCCGCTCGCAAAAGATAGATCAACAAAGGCTCAGCCAGAATCTGCAGGATTCGCGAAGCAGCGGGCTGGTTTTGACTGGCTTCGGCAACCAGCAGTTGCAACAAATACTTCAGCGCTGTAGTTGCGTCCTGCTGGCCTTTCAGGTGCAACAAAGAAGGAAGTTGCCTGAACCACCCCGGCAAATACCCCTGATGAAAACGAAAGTAACCACACACCAGTCCCACACCGGCAAGAGGCGCTTGCAAATCCAGCTCCCGAGCCGGTTGATCATCTTGGTTGACGGGTAAAAGCTGGTGACGTCGATCGCGGGAGAAAAACAAAAGGTCTCCCTGCTCAAGAAGAATACGGCTGTCATCCGGCCAAACCAGCCAGCATTGCCCCTCAGTCACCCAATGGAAGCTGGGATCCTGAGGCACATCATGTTCCAGCAGCCAGTTACCGCAGTGCTTGCCAACATGAAACAATTCACCATAAATACCCAGAGGCCTCACCAGGCGAGTCAACCAGTCTTCTTGTTGATGACTCACTTTCATCTCCTTACAGCTTGTGCCCTTGTTGTCCGGCAGCCACTTCCATAAAAACCGCAGCCGGTGATGGCCGCCCGTAAAAGAATCCCTGGAAGCTTTGGCAACCCAAGCTGGCCAGTAACTCGGCCTGGGCCTGGGTTTCCACCCCTTCAGCCAGCACCTGTAAATCCAGGGCTTCACCTATGGCAATCACTGCCTGACACAAAGCTCTGTCCTGAAGATCATCAGGAAGATCCATGACAAAAGCCCGATCAATTTTGATTTTGTTAACCGGCAGACTTTTCAGATAAGCCAAGGAGGAGTAACCCGTGCCAAAGTCATCCACCGATAACCTGACACCCAGCTCAGCCAATTGATACAAAACAGCCAGCGCCTCTTGAGTATCATCCATCACGGCACTTTCGGTAATTTCCAGTTCCAGAGCTGAAGCGGGTAAGCCACTGGTTTTCAGTACGGTTTCCACTTGAGCAACCAGTTCAGGCTCACTCAACTGACGGGCGGAAAGGTTAACGGCAAGGGTAAAAGTCTCCCAGCCCGGTTGCTGACGCCAAACAACAGCCTGTTGACAGGCTTGTTTCAGTACCTGTTGGCCCAGCTCAACAACCAGACCGGTTTCTTCGGCCAGCGGTATAAACTCAGCCGGTGAGATCAAGCCTTCGTCCGGGTGATTCCAGCGCACCAGTGCTTCCGCACCCTTGATACGGCCAGTGAGAGCATCAACCTGGGGCTGAAACCAGGCCTCCAGTTCGCCCTGCTCTAAAGCCTTTTTTAACTGTTCAAGTCGCTGATTCCGTTTTTTCAGCTGTTCATTCAGCCCGGTCACAAAAAAGTTGATACGCTGATTACCCGCTCCTTCAACACTGGTCAAAGCCAGGTCAGCTCTGGCAATCAGGCTGGAGAAGTCTTGTCCGTCTTCCGGGTAAAGAGCAACACCCACTCGGGCATCACAGCTTAAAGTTTGCCCTTGCCAGTAATAGGGCGGTAAAACCTCATCAATTAACTGTTCAGCGAGTGTGACCACGGCATTGACATCCGAAAACTCGGGCAGAAAAACTCCAAAAATATCCCCGCCAACACGAGCCAGGGTCATGCCCGGTGCCAGTTGCTTTTGCAGGCGCCCGGCCACTTCCTGCAAAACCTGGTCGCCCGCTTCGTGGCCTGCAACCCCATTGATGGCTGCAAACCCCTTCAAACCCAACATCACGACTGCCAGCGGCTGATTTTCTGACTGTACTTTGGTCAGGGATTGCGACAGGCGATCCTGAAACAGGGCCAGATTGGGCAAGCCTGTCAGTTGATCATGGTTACGCTGATGCCGGAGACTTTCCTCATAGGCCTTGCGTTCAGTGATATCCGAAGCATAAAGGTTCACATACCCGGCTTCCGACAAAGGCACAAGATAAATATTGAACCAGCGTTCACCCAGCTGATGCTCGACAGAGCGACTGGTCTGCTGAGCCAGCACCCCTCTAACCAGCTCCTGCCATTGTTGAGGTAAAGCCTCGCCGGTTTTCACCTGCCAGTCTGCCAGTAACAACTGGCTGGCTTTATTGGCATAGAGCAAGCGCCCGGTATGATCCACACGCAGAACCGGCTGGGTGTTTTCATCGGGAAAACGGGCCAGGGAAGCCAGGCGCCCTGCGGTGACTTTCAAGAGGCGGTCAAACTCGATCGACAAATCCCCCAACTCATCCTTGCGCTTCAAGGTGCCCAGATAATTGAGGTAATGCTGCTGGTCTTCAGCAGCTTTCTGCATCTGCTGGCGCAGTAAGAGTACCGGGCCCAGTATCAAATATTGCAGCACCAGCATGGTGGTCACGGTAACCACTGAAGCAATTAGCAGAATCAGCCCCACAATCCGCCAGACAAAAGCAAGCAGTTCACCGGCTACGTTTTCACTGTTCATTCGCAGTAAAACGGCTTGATCTTCAAGCAGTTCACCAGCAGAAAACGCCACCTCGGTTCTTTGCCCCTTTTCAATTCTGTGCAGGCGCTGTTCAGGCTCAGGCCGGGTTTGCAGGGCTTCACCCACTTGCAGCAGTCGTTTCCCTGTCTGGGTGTGCAGGCTTACCCCCTCAATCAGGGTCTGGTCAACCAGGTGTTGCAGATGAGCTTCATTCAGTTCAGGCAAGGCTTTTACAGCCTGATAACCCGCTTCCTGAAGAGCCAGCAGGCGATCCCTTTCGTAATTGAAATAGGAAGGCAGCAGAATTACTGCCTCGATCAGCAGAATGGCGGCAAAAACGGCCCCAGTCACCAACCAGCAGAGGCGGCATCTCACCAGGCTTTTTGTCAATTCCGGCATAGAACCTCCTGTTAGCCCGGATTATTCAAAAAAGTAGGCGAATCTCGCTTAACCAATTGATATAATTGGAGTTACGCCAATAACGCTTCGTACGAAGCTTAAACGAGACCGCCTATGTGCCATTCTACCCCAAC
>Ga0136591_1000066_pt1 | contig 47675 bp, 38 predicted proteins | sample AntRauMFilla3767_FD_104929 | JGI IMG/M metagenome (GOLD analysis project Ga0136591, IMG submission 104929) | Saline lake microbial communities from Rauer Islands, Antarctica - Metagenome Filla 3 #767 | ecosystem: Environmental > Aquatic > Non-marine Saline and Alkaline > Saline | place...
GATGACGATATGGGCTGTCCTCTGTCTCATCGCGCCACCAGAGCTCCTCTTTTGTGGCTTTCGTACCTAAAATAGCGGCTCCAATAATCCCGTTTGGCTGGGATGAGAGAGTGTCTTGACTCGGGTCAGCACGTGAGTGAAGTATCGCTATCTCTCCTTGCTCTACATCCTCCCAGACCTCACGATGCTCCTCACCGAATGAGACTGTCCCATAGCGTAGTGCCGTCAGCCAGTAATCGGGTGGGGCCGTGAACTTACGAACCGGTGTATTCGTAGCGAGATTATCTAAGTGGCTCAACAATGGATGTGAGATGGGCTCTTTCTCGCCGTTCTCTGTCTCCCTTTTCCCAGCCTCCGTGACCTCGTATTCCTCGTTGAGCGCTATCTTGATTTTTTCCTGATTTACGTTTGTAGCGAGTCCCGTTTGTTCTTGCAAGCTGCGGAGGAATACCGCAAAGAGTGTTTGTGGCTTCGTAATGCGGTTTAGACTGCCAGATCCGATTTCTTCTGCGTTCTCACGGAGGCGGGATTCATTATTCGAGTAGAGTTGTCGTATCTGTTGTAGACGGACTTCTTCTGTGGGCGAGATTACCGAAGAGGGATTGAAGTTCGTCAACACCTCACTCCAGTCTTCAATAACTGTCGCTGTCAGTTCATCGGCGAGCCAATTGGAAAGGGATACCCGGTTCAATCGGTCCTGAATATCTTCCATTGCCTCGCTGATTGTTTCGTAGGATTCGGCTGGCTCAGGCAGGGCTAACGGAGACTTTGGAACTTCGAGACTAAACGAATGAAGCTTTTCAGACAGATCGCCTGATTCGGACGCGAGTATTCCAAGGAAGTCCGAGGGCACCTCCGTAAAATAATGGCCCTGGTTTAGCGCAAGCCGCTTATTATAAATTATTTTACCATCGTACTCTTTCCGGATTTGCTGTAACTGCTCGCTGTATCGCTCGTTGCTTAAGACGTCGTCAAATATTTCGACAGGATCTTCCAGTTCAACATATCCTTGCAAAGTACGCTTATATCCCCCATTTGAGACCTGTGTCTCCGACCACCCTCCATCTGGTGGTCCCTCGAAATCTTCCTGAAGCTCGGAACTAATCCGAGAAACCCCAACGATTTGCTCACGCTCCTGGAGAAGATGGAGTACGATGTCTCCGACTGCTGCTTCCCGTAATGTCTCATAGCGTTTTCTTCCACCCTGGTCCCGACTAGGTGAAATGATCGCTTTCCCAAGTGCCAACTCGCCGTGTTGCTTATATTCTCGTCCTTTCTGAGACGTCTTCTCGATCCAGACTGCAGGAGCATCTATTAAATCCACATCCTCTTTCAACTCCTCGCCGGCTGCGCTATCTACCATCCTCTCAATTGGTCATTACGCAATGAATATAATACCATATACAGAGAAAATGATATTTAGCGCGGTTGCTTGCTCTCAAGTATGCCTATCTGATCTTCCCACTGACGCCATTCGATATCCCTACAGACTCACCAAGGCATTGCTTTCTGCTTACGTCACTTCTCCAAACCACCCCACCCCCTCGTTGTACTCCCGTAGATACGCCGTCTCAATCCCACCATCGGGAATCGCCAGCTGTTCGCCCGCCCGATCAACAATCGTCCGCTGCAAGAGTTCACTCTCGGTCTCGAACGTCGGCGACACCCGAAGCCGGTACTCCGAATCGATGGTAAACAGCTCTCTGTCGAAGGCCGCATGATGGGTCTTACTCAGCGCCAAGACGTTCCCCAGATCTGCTCGACGTTTCGGGTACTCACTCCACGACAACACGTGTGCGACGTCGAGCAACCCCTCGTGATCGACACAGGAGACTGGACACGTCCCATCATATTCTCGCAACACCGTCGCCCTGAACTCTGGATCGATTGACCGAGCATGGACGGTCGTCTCGTAGGTCCCGGCTGTCATCTCCTCACCACCCGTCGATGACGTCGGCGTATCAGCCCACTCTGTCACTGCCCCCTCGACGAACTCCCGACCCGTGTCGGTCAACGAATAGCGCCCATCGGTCTTTGCCACCAGCCCGAGACTGCGCAGCCAGTTGGCGCGTTGTTTCGCCATATCGGTATTCGCCGGATTCCAGCCGAGCTCGGGATGGGTCTCTAATTGTTGGCGACCGATCTCTTCGATGGTCATCGGCGCTGGCAACAATGCGTAGAGGAGACTTCGCAGGCCAACATTGCGCCGACACATGACCTCGGTGAGCGTCTCGACCGATTGTGCAGCCATGTACCGCTGGCCTTCTGTCCCGAGCTGCCAGTGTCCGTTTTCCAGTGCGAGAAAGCCGACGCTCTGGAGATACCGCACACGCCGTTCGATCGACGACCGACCGGACACCCGCTCGAAGGTCCCGCGATGCCAGCCGACGAGGTCGTCTTCTGTGGGCTCTTGGGCTTCGACGTATTCTAAAATCGCATTGAGCGTCTCGACGTAGCTGGTGGCCCCGCCGAACATCGGGACGATACTGCGGAGCCGTTCCGGTGCCATCTCTGGACTGTGTTTCGGCTATCGATACATGATCTTTGGGCAGATTGGTGCGCAGTTTAACCAACGGACGAAGCTCTGATCAGGATTTGTTGGTTAACAATCTCCCTAGCGAGAGTACACTGGCCTGCTCATACACTCACTGGCCCAACCTTGGAAAATCGCCCCGCCTAGATAGAGAACGAGCACAGCAATCGCGCCTAGACGGCCGGGTTCCCGTGGGGGATAGCGAGTCGATTCAACTGGTGTCGACGACGTCGACGCCGGGGAGCGTCCCACAGCTTGGCGAATACCGACGATGCGGAATCGACGCGCTGAGGAAGCGCCTATGCAAAACAGACAGATTCGATATAGTTCACTTCAGACACCCCTCCAAGGTTAGTATCGTATAGCGATTTGCCTAACCTTGGGACCTATATGAGTTCTGGTATATTGCCCTTTTTGAGAACGCCGAGATACCCACGCTGCCCTAATGCGTCCACTCGCCGGGTACTGATACCGCTTTCTCAGCCACTGCTTCTTTCGCCCCGTCTAAGGACTGTCCCGCTCTCGTTCTCTCACTACTAGCGGGGTTTTCTCCAAGGTTGGACTGAAGAGCTAGAAGATCAACGCTCCAAATCTTACGCTGTCTCTACGAGTTCCCGAAGCTTGTCCATCGACAACGGTTCGACCTCGACTCTTTCCCCCGTCACCGAGTAGAAGAGACTCGTCGTCACCTCGCGGTCGGGATACACACTCGACAGCACGTGGTGGTACACACTCAGTTGCTTGCGGTACTCGTCTTGCGCTCGCCGGCTCCCGTCGGTCTTGTAGTCGATAATCTCGACGCGGTCGTCGGTCACGTGCACCAGGTCGACCACGCCGGTAATCGCGACTCGTTCGCCGTCGACTTCCAGTGGCAAGACGGCGTCCTCTTCGGCGAACAACTCGCCGGTCAAGCCATCGATCAACTCCTGAATACGCTCTTCGTGGTCGTTCGAGGGTGTCACGTCCACACCGAGCACGTACGCCTCGGCGAAGTCGTGGACCCGTGTCCCGAAGTCCATCCCGCCCTCGCCGTCTCGCTCCGGCTCTACATCCACGTCGCCACCCTCGAACACGCTGTCGTCCATGAGCGAGTGTGGGCTGTAACTCGCCGGTCCATCGGGCGAGGAGACGGTGAACGGTAACTGCGACTGTTCCGTTTCCTCCGCTTCCACTCGCTCAACGTCCGTACTGCCCGCCTGCACCTCGACGGGCAGCTCTTGGAGGAACGTGTTAGGCCTGTCCCCACCCGCAAACACCACGTGGTGCTCGGCACGGGTAATCGCAACGTACAGAAGCCGTCGCTCCTCGTCGTACCCGTCGGGGAGACAGCGCCGGTAGACGTCGTGGCGCCAGTTGTCGTAGACGTGTGGGTAGCGGCCGTCGTCACCGTACACCGTGCGCTGACGGACGCCGACGGACTCCTCGTAGCGAAGCACACCCGAACTTCGCGTCCGGGGCGGGAATCGCTCCTCGTTCATGTTCGCCAGGACGACGATGGGATACTCCAGACCCTTCGCCGAGTGGATGGTCTGGACGGTCACCGAGTCCTCGCTTGTGCTGGTGGTGACGGCGTGTGTGCTCCCGTTCTCGATACCCTGCTCGACGAAGCGAATCAGGTCGCCGCGGGTGAACGTCGTCGAGTCGTGGACCGACTGGACGAGATGCAGGATGACGTCGGCGTACTCGCCGGTCAGCCCGTAGCGCTCGAAGACACGCCGGGTGAGCGAACCGACGCTCTCCAGTTCTCGAAGGGAGTCGCGAAACGCCCGCATACTCTCGGGGTAGCGTTCGTCTTCGAGAATCGCCTCAATTTCGTCGATGGTGTAGTCCGCCCGTTCGAGGACGGCGGCCCAGCCCCGGTCGGTGTCGCTATCGACGATTCGCAGCCAGGCGAGCAGCAGTTTGGCGGGGTCGCTGCGGAACAGTTCGACGTCGCCGTCGTAGGCCATCGGGAAGTCGTACTCGCCCGCGACGTCGAGTAGCTCACGCCCGAAAGCACGCGTCCGCGTGAGGACGGCGATATCACCGAAGGTCGGCGCTCGTGAGTCGCCGTCCTCGTCCTCGACCGGATACTCCGTGTTGCCGACGATTTCCTGCACCTTCGCGAGGACGGCAACGTGTTCGTCCTCGTGTGCAATCGCCTCGATGGTCGTCTCGTCGAACGGCGCGTTCGACTGGAGCGACTCGACCTCGCCGAGCGATTCGACGTCGACGCTGTCGGAACTGGTCGCGGGCGTCTCCAGTGCGTGTTCGGAGAAGTCCAGAATCGACTGCGTCGAGCGGTAGTTCTCGGTCAGCGAGATGCGCTCGACGTCGCCAGTCGGAAAGCCGACCCGAGTCTCCCCGTCCTCGTTCAGCTCCGCGGCGAACCGGTCGAGTCGCGTCTCGAACTCGGTGATGTTCTCGACGTCGGCGTACTGGAAGGAGTAGATGCTCTGTTTCCAGTCGCCGACGACCGAGAGGTTGTCCGTCTCGGCGAGCAACAGCGCGAGCTTGAACTGTATCTCGCTGGAGTCCTGAAACTCGTCGACCATCACGTACTCGAAGCCAACCTGCTCACGGAGGTCGGGCGATTCACACAGCTGGACGAACGCGAGCAACTGGAGGAAGCCGAAGTTGAGGTAGTTCCGCCCGAGCGCGAACTCGAGGTACTCGAAGTAGAGGTCGTGGACGAACGCTTCGAGCTCGCTTCTGTCGGACTCGAAGACGTCTCTGGCGACGCTGGCGTCCAGTTGCTTCGTCCCGCGACCGCCGCGAAGCTCCGTCTTCGAGGGCGCGTCAGGGAGATAGGTCTTCGACCGGCCGAACCCGGACAGCGATTCCCGAAGCGACGACTGCTTGCTCCCGCCGTTTCGCGGCTCGTTCACCGCGTCGAACTGGGCTTCGAACGTCTCGAAGGAGCCATGCAGCGCCGTCGCCCCGTCGCGATACCAGCCCTCGGCGGTCGGGAAGACCCCCTTCGACGCCAGTTCGTTGACGAGTTCGAGCCCTTCCAGCGGATTCGAGAGCACGCGAAAGAGATTCGCATACTCCGGATGTCGGTCCCGAAACTGGCCGTAGAACTCTCTGAAGTACTCGTGTTCGATGAACTCGTCCTCGATAATCCGCGTCGACCCGGTGATTCGGTCGTCGATGCCCAGATGCGTCGGCGCGCGATAGCCGTGTTCGGAGAGCAGGTCGTAGCAGTACGAGTGGAACGTCTGAATCGGGGAATCAGCTAACTCTCGCATCCCATAGGAGCAGTTCTCGACGATGCGTTCGCGCATCTCCGTGGCCGCGCTGTTGGTGAAGGTCACCAGCAGGACGTCGTCGGGTTCCACGTCGGGCTGCTCGACGATGTTCGCGTACCGGCGTGTAACCGTGAACGTCTTGCCGGTCCCGGCACCGGCGTCGACGTGGTAGATGCCCTCTGTCCCGTCGATGAGCCGTTGCTGGGCGTCGTTGGGCGACAGGTCGCTCATCGGTCGCCCTCCAGCAGCAGGTCGCGGTGGTCGACGCGTCGGTAATTGGGTTCCCCACCGGGGCCGTCGATTGGGAACCGTTCGTCCCCTGCACGCCGACGGTTACATTCCGCTACCCGTTCCTCGACGAATTCCTCGAAGCGGTCCAGGTCCTCGCGGAAGTACGCCCGTTTCCGGACGCCGTTGAGGGCCCGAATCGCCTGGTCGCTGCCCTTCTCCGCGTCGACGTCGCCCGGGGTGCCCGCGACGACGGCGTCGGTGAACGCTTCGGCGAACTCGGACGCTCGGAGTTCCGACTTCTCAGTGGTTTCGGGGAACGACAGCCCTGCGACGATATCGGCGTACGCGTCGAAGCCGAGGGCCTCGAACGTCGCGACACAGTCGTTGTAGCCGTCCAGCAGTTCGTCGTACGCTTCTCGCGACCCGACGTACTCGTCGAAGGTCTCCGGGTAGTACGTGACCGTCGTGAGCGTCTCTTCCAGATTCCCTCCGCCAGCGACGACGTCGTCCAGATTGTCGAGGAAGTGAAAGAAGGTGAACTCCAGTCGCTCGTCCGGCCGGACGGTCCGATAGTGCGTGAGATACAGGAGCGCCTGATAATTGACGGTGTCACCCGGCGGGTCGATTGCAGACTGTTTGACGACGTCGGAGGCCGACTTCTTCGACCCGCTCTTGTAATCCAGCAGGTGGTCGGGCGCGTACACGAGGTCGATGAGCCCCTTGATTCCCAGCTCCGAGTTCTCGAACCACCGCTCCGTTATCGGTGCATCGACCGGTCTGTCGAAGCGCTCTGCGAACGTGTTGGCCCCGAAGCCAGACGCCGGGGTGAGAAAGTCACCGGCCTCGGGTCGGTTCGCATCGAGGAACGCCATGATCGTCTCCAGCCCGATTCGGTACTGCCGTTCGCGGAGGACGCGGTCGTGCTCGGGGTAGAACGGGCGTACCTCCGAGAGCATCAGTTCGACCACCTCGTCGACTGTCTCTCCGTCCACGCTGTCGGGGTGATTCACGTAGAATTCGGCGAAGTCGTGAAACAGCTGTCCCTCCTCGAAGTAGTCGGCGTCCGGGCTGTCGAGGAGCCGGCTGAACAGATAGTCCCGTGGCGAGTTCACGTACGTGTTGAGACTCGACTGGCTGATGGTCTCGACTGGGGCGGGTTCGACCGGCGGGTCGAGCGGTTCTTTCTCGAAGCCCACGCCGTCTCCGTTTCGTGGTCGACTGTAACTGACCGAGTCGAGGTCGCTGAACTGACTGCACGCCTCGTCCAGTAGCTCGTTGAAGTACAGACACGGGGTCACCGGCTGCCCGCCGGCCGTCTCCTGGACGAGATAGTACTGCTCGCTCCCGCTCTGGAGGAGCAACTGGAACTGTCGGATGTAGCGTTCGAACTGCGACGCCGTGTCGACCCACGGTCGCTGTGGGGCCGAGTGAGTCCACCCCTCGTCGAGGCCGAGATAGAAGACGACCGGTCGGTCGACGTAGCCCGAGGACTTCGCGTCGGCCAGCAACACGCCGCTGTTCTCGCGGTCGACCGGGACCTCGTAGGTGTCGAAGTAGTATTCGAGTCGCCCGAGCGCCTCGGCCGTGACGGGGGCGTCCAGTAGCCCCAGCGTCTGTAGTTCGGTACGGAAGCGGTCGAGCGTCCCGCCACTTTTCGATTCGTAGCTCTCCAGCAGGTCTCGAAACGTCCGTGACGCTATCGACGCACAGCACTCCTGTATCCACTCGAGGTCGGGGTGTGTGACTGCCGAGAGCCGCTTCCCGTCGTGGGACACACCGATATCGACGCCGCAGTGTGTCAGGACGGGCTTGACGTCCGCGACGGTGGTCTCCGTCCCGCGATGTGCGTGTCGGAGCAGTCGAAGCAGCGCCCGGTGGTCGTGGTCGTCGATGAATCCGGGGCCGCCGTAGTACGGGACGCCCGCCGACTCGAACGCGGATTCGACGAGCGAGGAGTACTGACTGCCGTTTTCGAGGACGACGGCGACGTCGTCGGCGCCCTCCTCGTCGATGGATTCGAGCAGTGCGTCGACGATGTGGCCGGGCGAGTCGAAGATATTGAACGACGGTAGTTCGAACGGCTCGTCGACGAACAGCGAATAGCTGTCGTACGCGTCGGGGAGAATCGACTGTTCCAGTTCGGTGAACTGTGCTTCCCCGACGACGGCGACGGAGCTGTCGTCGTCGACGGTGTACTCGGTCAACTGTCGTGACGTCGTCTGCGCCGTCGAGAGATGCTCCACGACCGCTTCGGTCGTCGAATCGGCGAAGGTCTCGTAGTCCAGTATCGCCTCGGCCTGTCCGTGGTGTTCCCAGCACTGCAGCACGTTCCCGACAGCGTAGGCGATTGCTTTCCAGTGGTCGTCGATGCTGTCGACGGACCCGGCGGCTCCGTCCGCCCGTGCGGTCGACGACCGCACGCTGTCGACGACGTCGAGGAAGGCGACGCGGTCTTCGGCCTGTTCACGACGGCCGGCAGCAAGCCGCCGTGGCGTGGTCGCGAAGGTTCCGAAGTGCGGCCGGTCGAGCCGTCGGTTGAGAGCGCTGGCCTGCGGCGCGTCGGGGACGAGAACGAGGTCGTAGTCGGCGACATCCGCATAGAGTTGATTGAGAGGCTTCGCACGTTGAACTGGCACACAGTATACAGTGAAACAGTACGCAAAAAGCTACCTCCAGGGTAGCGGTCCGTTCCGGGCGCGCTACGCGAACTCGCTTGCGTCGTCACTGCTGGGGTGTGGTGGCGAGGAGACACGGGAACTGCCCCCTATCGGTCGAGCACCTGCTCGTCCAGCCGCCGCTTGCCCTCGGCCATCGCATCGAGCGGTGTCTCGGGTGCGTCGTGTTCGTAGATCGCCCACTCGACGCTCGACGCTCGTAACTGCTCGCCGAGCCGGGTCAGGTCGAGACAGCCCGAACCGAGCTGTGTCGCCGTTCCGGTCTCCGCGTCGACGTCCTTGACGTGTACGAGGGAGATTCGGTCGTCGTACCGTTCCAGCAGTGCTGCCGGGTCCGCCCCGGCGTATGCAGCCCAGCCCGTGTCCAGCTCCAGTTCGATATCCGTGCGGGCCAGCAGCGTCTCGATGGCGTAGTCGCCGTCGACGCGCTGGAACTCCTGATCGTGGTTGTGGTAGTGAAGTCGGAGCCCCTCGTCTGCGAGCGATTCGGCGAGCGTCGAGAGGGCGGCTGCCGTCTCCATCACCGACTCTGCGTCGTCGAAACACGACGGCTCCAGGTACGGCACGACGACGTTCGTCGTCGCCACTGTTCGACAGAGTTCCCGAAGGCGCTCCCGGCTCACTGTCGACGGCTGTTCGCCGGGCAGCGAGCCGAAGTTAGCGTGGACGCCGGCGACGGACAGGTTGAGGCGGTCCAGCGTCTCAGCAATCAGCCCGGGCTCGCTCTCGGGTAGTCGGTACGCGAACTCGACACCGTCGAAGCCGGCTTCTGCGACCCATTCCAGCAGGGATTCGAGGCTCCCCTCGACGTCCCGGAGTGTGTACAACTGCATCGCCGTTCGCTCGTCCATAGTGACGATGATTCCGCTCGCCGGTTGAATAGCTACCGTGACCGATGGCCGTGCCTGGCTGGCCGAGTCGGGTTCCTCAGGGCTGGTCTCACTTCGAAGCGAACGCGCCGCTTACTTCGACTCGAACATCTCGTGGTCGTTGATCAGGGTGACGACCTGGAGGGCCTTTCTGGCGGCGTCACCCTCGTCGTCGGCGCGGGAAACGGGAACGCGGACGCTCTGGATGAGCCACTTGTCGGTCTCGTCCCGTCCCATCCGGACGTCGCTGCCCGGCAGCTCCGACTCGGCGAGTTCTCTCGCCCAGTCGGGCGTCGCCAGTTCGTCGAACTCGTCGGCGTCGCGAAACTGCACGTGGTAGTGGTCATCGTGTTCCTCGACCGCCTTCACGGTCAGCTGTGAGGTCATGTCTACGCGATAGTGCGTGACCCGGATAGTGAGTCTACTTGCGAATGCCGGGCCACCCGCTCGTCTCGGCTGCAGACGAGAGAACAGCGCGGACAAACGTACCAGTCGACGGCCAGTACTTAACTAAAATATGGTGTGAGGGTGCTGCTCCTCGCACCACTGTGTTCGTGAACGCTACAGCTGCAGCGGTCTGTGACTACGGCTCAATTACCACCAGGTGAGCCAGCACGTTGCCCCGCATGTGAATTCACAGGCCTCTGCAGTCGGCGCTTCGTCCGAATCTCCGTCCGGAAGGAGGAACGACATCTCGAACTCCGAGTCGTACTTGTTTTTCGAAAACTGGTCGACACCGCTATTTTGCAGTGCAACAGACATTGCAATTAATTGGTGACACTTGAAGTATATATTACTTTCGCAATAATACGTCTGAAAGTATGGGCACTACATATCGCTCAGGCGTGATTGCACGGACTAACGATTCGCCAACTGCCACAGTACCGAACGTTGAGCGGGACGGAATCGACACCGATCGAAAATCGGTTCTGATTATCTCCAGAGAGTGACGAAGCAGGTGGCCAGACACGACCAGTCACAGGCCTCTGCAGTCGGAACTTCGTCCGAGCTTTCGTTCGGCAGGAGAAACGACATCTCGAACTCCGAGTCGTACTTGTCTTTCGAGAGCTGGTCGACGTGGCTTTGTTGAAGCGCAACTGACATCGTAATTAAAACCAACAAGCGCTTACGTATATATAATTTCTGGCACAAAGATTAATAGATTAAAAATATAAATATAATAGTATTAGGGCTGGCGGATAGAGACAGCCGTTCCTGCGACGCTTGCTCGGTGCTCTTGTGAACCACCGTTCCCGGTATCTCGTCTGCTCTCCGCGCGGTCACAGTCATTCAAGCAGTAGCACGCACGGGAGCGACTCCGGGTCACGGAGGCGAAGCAGTGTGTAGGCGAATCCGGCCACTCCGTCGAAAAACGTCGGATTCACCCCCGATTCTCCGTGCCCCTGTAACGAGAGCGTCCCACCGTCACGTCGACGGGCGAGACACCGACCTGCCAGTTCAGCCGCTTCGCGCTGGTCGATGCCAGCCCGCTGGGACCCGACGAGTAGCGCTTCGATTCGCCCAGCGTTCCCACAGCAGACGTTGTCCAGATGTGATGGCTCAGCAGTAGCAGTCGCCGAAAGTGCCGTCGTCGCTTCCTCCAGCAGCGCCCTGTCGTCCAGTTGTTCTGCGATAGCGACCCGGGCAAGCCCCATTCCGGTTCGGCCGTGGCACCACCGGTCTGCGTACGCGAACTGTCGAGGACTGTTTCCCGAACTGTCGTGGACGGTCCGTGTTTCCGACTGCGTGTTCTCCTGTTGCTCGACAGCAACAGCCGCTCTATTCGAACGCGCCCAGTTCGCCTCCGCGGCATCGTACAGACTGGACTCGAATTCGAGCGCCTCCCGAGTCGCCTCTTCGTAGCGCGACTCACCGGTGGCTGCAGCCAGCCGTGCCAGTGCGTAGGCTATTCCGCTCGACCCGTGTGCAAATCCAGTCAACGCGGCGCCGTCCTCTTTCGTCCGCCACGTCTGGTACCCGGCGATATCGGACCGGGCCGCGAGTAGGTGGTCACCGCACGCGCGGGCTCGATCCAGCACTGCCGACCCACCGAACCGTTCGTGATAGGCTAACAGCGCGAGCAGTGTTCCCGCCGTCCCTTCCATCACGTCGAACGTCTCGTCGTCTTCGAGCAGCGACTCGCTGACGAGCTGTGTCGCTTGCAGGGCCGCGTCTGCGTAGCGCTCGTCCTCGAGCAACTCGGCGGCGACTGAGAGTCCGTAGATTACAGAGCCGATGCCCCGTACGCCACCGAGAGTCGCCGAAAGCGTGCCGTCACGAACCGCGGTCAGTACCGGTTCGAGGGTCTCCTCCGCACGCCGATAATATCGGCTCTCACCGGTCACAGCAGCCAGTGCCGCGGCCGTGAGTGCAATTCCGCATCGTCCCCAGTACAGTGTGTTGTCCGCCGGGAACAGATTCACCCCGCCGGAACTGGGCGAGACGGTGAGCCAGTTCTCGCCGTCTTCCGTCTGGACCAGCGCGTCGTTCGATAGGTCGAACAGCGCTGTCGCTTCCGCTTCGAGAGAATCTGTCGGTGCTGGTGTCTCAGGTGGCAGTTCGTCGACCTGGATGGTCCCGCCGAACGCAGACGCGAGCATCCACTGTTGTCGTTTTCGGTCGGCTTCGCACAGGCTGTCGAGTCGCTCCCGGAACTGCTCGTATCCGGATTTCTCCACCGTGACATCGACTGTCTGCCCTTTCTGAAATAGCTCTCGACGAGTGGGTTGTGAGGTAAACCGCGGGACCTCACGCCGGGCGAGGGCTCGTCGCTCTGCCTCGTACAGTTCCCAGTACCGATCGGTGGCCGTTTCCCCACCGAAATGTGTCGCTGCGAGTGACTCGTATTCGACGGTCAACCGAGCGCCGTCCTGGAACGGCGTGCGACCGAGCGTCGAATTCAGGACGGACGCGTACTCCATCGTGGACCGAAAGATGAACCGGTTCTCGATATCCGAGACGAGTTCCCGGGTGACGATGTCAGAGAGGAATCGCCCTGTCTCGTGTAAGTCCTGAATCGTCTCGTAGGCCTCGGTGAATCCACGACGAATCGACTCGACGTGGTCTTCCGGTGGATAGTCCTCCTCCCCGATACTCGGGATATTGGTAGTCAACCCGACCTTCAGGGGTTCGTCGCTGACGGACATCACGTCGGTGTTGACGGCCTCGATTACTGGGCGTGGTCGGTTCGGGAACGCTACCTGGCCGCTTTTCGACCCCAGCCCGGCCGTCGAGGCGGCGATTCCCTCGTTGGCACGGACGCGCGGGTCACCGATGGACCACGGAACGAGCGCCGTACACAGGACAGAGTCGTCTACGGCTGTCGTAATCTCGGTTCGTGCCGGTTTCTCTGCGGAGTCTACGGACGGATGGAAGAGTGTCTCTCCGTCGACGATAACCGGGTTCTCGCCCTGGACGATGACGTTTTCGAGCTGAGAATCAGTGAAGTTGAGAACGTACGAAAGCGCCAGCAGCACCCCAGCCCGCTCGTAATACTGCGTGGCATCGGTCGATGCAGATAGATCTCGGTACTCGACAGTTTCCATCCAGCCGTACCCGTCACGAGAGAGATACGTGGGCGTAGTGATCGACGGCGTCGACAGATGCTCGTCCAGTCTGTCGACAATCTCGTAGAACGTCGTGCCACCATCGACCGGTCGCGGTTTGTATATCACGCTCCCGCGTTCGAACACGACCTCGACCGGAACACGACTCCCGTCGTGTGCATCCTCCGAAAGGGGTTCAATCTCCTGGACGTCGCCCTCGATATCGAACTGTTCACCGAGCGCGTCTCGGTCGGCTTCGATTCGGTAGCAGAGTTCGGTGACAGCAGTGACCCACTGGTCGACCGAGCGACACAGCTCTCTCGCGAGCACTGGATACTCGAGACACAGGTTTTTCGTTCCGTGTTCGAGCATCGCGTCGATGAACTGTTCGTAGTACTCTGTCGGCGGCTCGTCGAACTCGTCGGAATCAGCGGCCGCGAGAGCCGGGTCGTGGGCTTCGATAAAGCTCTTGAACTCGACGTACAGTACCCGCGTAGCGAGTGATCCGAGCTCCGACCGGAGCGAGGAAACTAACGGCGCTAACGCGGTTTTAGAAACAGCCAGTTCCGGGAGTTGCGCTACGCCGTACGTGACGACCGGATCGAGAAGTTCGGGAAACGGATTCTCCCCGTCGTCGGAACTGGTCTCTTCAGCAGCGTGTCTCGTCTCTGTACCGGTCTCCCCGTCCGGTTCGCTCGATGCCAGGACGAATCTGAGTAACGCTTCCAGTTCAGCTATCCACTCGGGAAGCGGCTCCGCTGCCGGCCATCGGGTCGCAGCAATCTGTTCCCGAACACGCTGTTCAGACACTCCTTCTCGCTCGAGCCGAGACTGGAACTGCTCCTCGGTGGCAAACGCGTTTTTCCACGCAGTGACGGTTCGCTCGGGATCGACCGGCGGGTCGGAACCGCCCTCGTTTTCGGGCCCACTCAGCCGCTGGTGGAGCGGTCGGGCACGACCAGCGATCTCGCGACGCTCTGTTTCGGTGAATATCTCGGACATTTTGAATTAGCGGTAGCGCTCGCCCGGAGCGACGGTATTTTTCGGTACTGGGAGTGGCCCCCCTGCGCGTCCCGAACCCCCCCGGGCCGCCACTCCTGAAGTGTGTATTGATAAGTCACGGAGTCTCACTCTCCTCGCTTTTCCGGAACTGTGACCGTCTGAGAATAGCTGTGTTGCTACCCCTGGGAGCGTATCTTTCGCCACTGATATCACAAATTCACTGTCTGAGCCAATGAATTAAAGGGTACTGATTCGTGACCTCCCGTCCGCTGCCGGTCACAGATGGTATGTCGAAACAATTATGCACGCCTGTTATGTCGTAATTAACAGCCAGGATATGGAGCAACCAGCAATTCGAGTCGACGGGTTATCTAAGCGTTTTGGAACTGGTGAAACCGCTGTCCAGGCCGTCGAAAACATCTCGTTCAGCATCGAACAGGGGTCCGTCGTCGGACTCCTCGGGCCGAACGGCGCCGGAAAGACGACAACGATTAAGTCGTTACTGGGGTTGGTTGTTCCGGATAGTGGCACGGTCGAAATCGCTGGAATCGACGTCTCTGAGCGGCCGAACGAAGTGTACGAACGTATCGGTGTCATTCTGGAAGGGGCTCGAAACATCTATTGGCGACTGACCGTGCGCGAAAATCTCGAGTTCTTCACCGGGCTCGGCGGCTCTGCTCCCCGCGAGAAACGCGAACGGCACGACAAGCTACTGGAGAAGTTCAATCTCACTGACGCCGCTGATACCGTCGTAAACGAACTCTCACGGGGGATGAAACAGAAGGTGTCACTGGCGACGACGCTGGCTCGTGACGTCGACGTGATCTTTCTGGACGAGCCGACGCTCGGACTGGATATCGAGACGGCGTTCGAGCTACGAGCGGAACTGAACGAGCTGTCCGAAGCGGAGAACGTTACGATCGTCCTCTGTAGCCACGATATGGATGTCATCGAAGAAGTGTGTGACGACGTGCTTATCATGAACGATGGACGAATCGCGACCTTCGATTCGGTAGAGAAATTACTCGAACTCTCTCGGTCGCGTGCGTACGAACTCACCGTACAGAGGCCAGCAACGGACCTTCGGAAACGACTCGAACAGTCGACCGGTGTCACCTGTGCCGTCAACGAGCATCGACTGAAAATCACAGTTCGAGGTGCGCAGGGAATCGGACTGGCCGAGACGATTACCCTGATTCAGGCGGCCGACGCGGAGATTCACACGATCAGGACGCTCGAACCTGACCTCGAAGAGGTGTTCTTGCGAGTGGTCGGGTCTGACTCCGTGGCTGCCGGTACCGAGACCGATACCGCTCGGGCGGGTCTAGTGGAGTCCGCCCCGAAGACCACCGCTACGAACGGACCTACGAGTGCAACAGCGGAAGATGGAACACAGCGATGACTGCCGCTGGTTCCGGGGCATCGAAGAGCGCCCCATCGGTAACCGCACTGGCGAAAGTCATCGTCCACAAACGACTGATGTTGCTCGTTCGGTATCCGGTGAACACCGCATCTCAGTATCTCTCGCTAGTTCTGATTTTTCTGCTGGTGTTTCTCGGTGGACGAGCAGTGGCCGGCCCTGCGCTGACTGAGTCGTTAGACGGGATTATCGTCGGCTTCTTCCTGTTTACACTCACGATGACCTCGTACTCCGGCATCACCAACGACATCACCAGCGAGGCTCAGTGGGGCACACTCGAGCGACTCTACATGTCGCCCCACCGATTTGGCGTCGTCATCGGTCTTTCGACGTTGGCCAATATCGCGCTGAGTTTCCTGTGGGGGGCCATTCTGTTAGGTATCATGATGGCGTTGACCGGGCGGTGGCTGACCGTCGACCCGTTGACGATACTGCCACTGGTCTCTCTCACTCTCATGTCGGTCCTCGGTATCGGCTTCCTGTTCGGTGGGCTCGCCATCGTCTACAAACGTATCGGAAACGTGTTTTCGCTCCTGCAGTTCGGATTCATCGGGTTGATAGCCGCGCCCGTTGGCGATATTGCGGCACTACGACTGCTCCCTGTGGCACACGGGAGCTATCTCACTCGCGTCGCCATGGAACAGGACGTCCGTCTCTGGGAGTTTCCGGCGTGGGAACTCGGCCTGCTCGTCGCGACTGCGACCGCCTATCTGACAGTCGGATATCTCTGCTTCTCCAGGTTGACAACAGTCGCCCGGAAACGGGGCGTGATGGGCCACTACTGAGCTGTCAGCTGTTTTCGCCCCCGCGCGTACGCGATATCGCCCTTTGGCACTCCCTCAGGCGACCGCCGTCGCAGCCGCTTTACACTGCTCGTAAAGTGCTTCGAGCCACGCTCTCGCCGCCGGGCGGTCCGATTCGACGTGGACGGTCGGGAGTCCCGTCGCGGGGTCGTGACCGACGATGGAGACGTCGTCGCGCTCGTTGCGCTCCTCTCGGTCGCGTTCGTCCGTCGCCGACGGGCCTAGCGTCTCTGCCGACATCCTCCGGTCTGTGCCGCTCGAACGTTTCTCGACGCCTATTCCGGTCCGGAGTCCTGTCCTCGCACTGACTGTGCCCGACAGAGGGCCACGTAGCCGAAGACACCCCAAACTGCTTTACTGCCGTCGCCGTAGCGGGGGACAGATGGCTGGTCGCCTGGCGCCGCTCAAACGCCCGTTGCTCTATCTCATGGGACCGGCCTACGTCGTCGCGGGACTCCTGCATTTCGTCGTCCCGGAACTGTACGTCCAGATTGTCCCCCCCATACTGCCCGCGCCGCTCGCGCTGGTCTACCTCTCCGGCGTCGCCGAGGTCGCCGTGGGACTGGGGCTGCTGTGGCCGCGGACGCGAGCCTACGCGGCGTGGGCGACTATCGCACTGCTCGTCGCAATCTTCCCCGCGAACGTCTACATGGCGACCAGCGGGGTCGTCGTCACGGGGATGCCCGGCGGCGGCGACCCATCGCCGCTCGTTCGCTGGGGGCGGCTCCCGCTCCAGGCCGTGTTGATCCTGTGGGCGTACTGGTACACCGACACCGAACTGGCGACAGCGTAGCCCCCGAACCGCGCTACTCGCTCTCGAACTCCTCCTGGAGCGTCTCGAGTCGAGCCTGCACGTCCCAGACGTCCTGGGTGAGTTCCTCGATAGGTTCGCTGACGTCGTCAGCACCGCTCTCCGTGGCGGCGGCCCACAGGAGGTCTTCGGCCTCGTCGAGATACCCGTCCGCGAGTTCGAGGGCACGGAGCACGTCCTGGTCGGGCGATGGCGGGTCCGCCATGACTACTACGGTGGACTCCGGCGTCATGGGTGTTCAGGTAGGCTCGATATTTGTCACTGGACACAGATTCGACCGACGTGTGTCCGGTCGAGCCGCGTGGGCCCCGCCGTGGGAGCGTCGGCGCGGCCACGCCCGCCGCTTACGCCGACTCTCTGACCGTGATAACGGGGACCGGCACGGACCGAACGGCCTTCTCGGCGACACTCCCCAGCAGCACGCGGTCGGTCCCGCGGCGGCCGGTCGTCCCCACGACCACGGCGTCGATATCGTTCGCCTCGACGCAGGCGAGGACGCCCTCGACCGGGCGCCCGTGTTCGACGTGCTCGACGACCTCGACCGTATCGGAGGCCGCGGCCGCCACGTCGGCGGTGGCCTCGCGGGCGGCCGCCTCGCCGGCGTCGGTCGACCGGACGTCTGGGCCGAGCGCGGTGTCGTCCACGACGGAGAGAGCGTGGACGGTCGCGTCGAGCGCCGCGGCGAGTTCGAGTCCGTGTTCGACCGCGTGGGCCGCGCCCGCGCTCCCGTCGGTCGCGACGAGGACGTCCTCGTAGGGGAACTGCATCCGCTCGTCGGACTGCATCCGGGCCGTCAGCACCGGCACCGAGGAGAGACGGACCACTTTCTCCGTGACGCTCCCGATGAGATAGCGAGAGATCCCCGCTCGGCCGTGCGTCGGCATCACGATCAGGTCGTGACCGAACGCGTCGGCGTACTCGGTTATCGTCGGCGCCGGATTGCCCTGTACGACGTCGGTCCGGTAGTCGACACCGAGCGACTGGAGTAGCTCTTCGGCCGTCGAGACGACGTCGTCGCCCCGCTGGACGAGCGCGTCGACGGGCTGGCCGGCGACGACGGTGATCGAATCCCGCGTCGTGTCCGCGACGAAGAGGACGTGCACCGTGGCGTCGTGCCAGTGGGCGAGTTCGGCAGCGTGGTGCAGGACCGCTTCGGCGCCGTCGCTCCCGTCGTACGGGAATAACACGTCCTCGTACATACCGGCACCTACGACGGGCCGGCGGTAATGGTTTTGCCCGGGCTCGCGGGGCTAGAGTATATGTCGACGGTGGACGGAGCTATCGACACGTCCACCCAGACCGATGTCCGCCAACAGCCCCTCGAACGCGACCGAGACGGACAGCCACACGGACGCCGCTCGCTCGATGTCCACCGGAGAGATCGCCGCCCTCTACGACGACCTGGCCGACCAGTACGAGCGCTGGGGCTGGACCAACCGGCTGTTCACCGGCCCGCTCCGGAAACGAGCGTTCGGCGACGCCAGCGGCCGCGTGCTCGACGTGGCCTGCGGGACGGGGACGAACTTCCGGTATCTGCCGCCCACCGCCCAGCTGGTCGGCGTCGACCTCAGCGCCGACATGGTCGCGGCGGCCCGGGCCGAACTCGACGAGCTACGCCGGGGCGGGACGGTGTATCGGATGGACGCCGGGGACCTCCAGTTCCCCGACGACAGCTTCGATACGGTGGTCTCCGCCCTCTCGACGTGTACCTTCCCCGACCCCGTCGCGGCCCTCTCGGAGATGGCGCGGGTCTGTCGGCCCGACGGGCGAGTGCTACTGCTGGAACACGGCCGTAGCGACGTCGAACTCGTCGGACGATACCAGGACTGGCGCGCCGACGCCCACTACGCCCAACACGGCTGTCGGTGGACCCAGGACCCGCTCGAACACTTCGCGGAGACGGACCTGACCGTCGTCGAGCACGAGGTGTCCTTTCTGGGGATGGTCACTATCATCGAGGCCCGGCCCACGACGGCGTGAAGGTGGGTATTCGGACCGTGCGGATGTTCGCCCGGTACTCGGCCCGCCCCCGATACATCTCGGCTAGCTCCGCATCCGTCAGCGTGGTGTAGACGGTCTCGTCGTCGGCGCCGCCGTCCTGCTTGGCTACTGGTTCCTCCCCCCCTACCGGACTACTGGATTGGCACCATTCGCTCCTTCGCTGGCGGAGCCATCCCCGCGTCGCTCGCGGCCGAGATCTATCCCGACGCCTTCGAGGAGGCGGGCCGTACATCACGCTGGCGACGGCGATCGGCTTCCTCGGGACTTTCCTGCTGTAGCTGTCGCGGGCGGCTCCCGGCCGGCGGTTCGATACGTCGTTGCTGGGCTAAACACTACCCGCCAGAATAGTTACTTATCCAACATATACAGGGCCGTCGGTGCCCTACCGACCCGCATGGCATCTCGTAGTACGACCGTGTCACGTCGGGCGTTTCTGCTGGGTACCGCGGGTGCGGCGGCGACGGGAACCGCGGCCGCACAGGAGGGAACGCCCGCGGGCGGCGGAACCGCGACGGGCACCGGCGGTGAGACACCGGCGGGAACCGATGGCGGCGCTACTGGCACTGAAGCAGGCTCACCCGCCGGGGGCGGTGGCGGCGGTGGCGGGCCGCCGGACTTCGGCGGGTTCCTCGACGACGTCGGGAACTTCGACGGGAGCGTCACCGACGCCCAGGGGCAGGACCAGGTGTCCGTGGCGGTCGGCGCCCAGGGCAACGGCGGGGCCTTCGCCTTCGACCCGCCGGCGGTCCACGTCGACAACGGGGCGACCGTCGTCTGGGAGTGGACCGGCCAGGGCGGCGGCCACAACGTCGTCCAGGACGGCGGCGACACCATCGACTCCGGCGAACCCGTCGCGACCGAGGGGGAGACATACGAGGTCACGTTCGACACGGACGGCATCTACAACTACGTCTGTGAACCACACGAGGGCCTGGGCATGAAAGGGTCGGTCGTCGTCGGTACCGACTACCCCACGGCGAGCGGTGGCGGCGGGGGCGGTGACGGCGGCGACGTGCCACAGGTGCCCAACAGCGCGAAGACGCTCGGCATCGCGACTACGGTCGTGATGGCCGCGACGCTCGGGCTGACCTACGTCTTCCTGCGCTACGGCGGCGATTACGAGATGCCGGGGGAGTAGCGAGGTCACGAACGGAGTGAGTGACCTCGTAACGGGCGAGCGGGGAGAGCGAGGCGTCGACCGGGGGAGACGCCTCGAACGCGAACGGTGGAGCCGTGAGCGTAGTGACCCGCGAGCCAGCGAAGCGAGCTGTCTCGACCCGTGGAGCAGTAGCGAGGCCGACCAGCGGGAGGCCTCGAAGTGAGACGGTGAGCACCGCGAGCCGTCGAACAGTAGCGAGGAACCTCCCTTCGGTCGGCCGTGTCACTGCTCTGCGGTTCGCTCCGCTCCCCGTTCCGTGGAGACATCTCCCTGCGGTCGGTGTCCGCTACTGCTCCACGCCTCGTTCCACTCGCCGTTCCGCTTCGAGGTTTCGAGCGGCGCTCGAACCCTCGCTACTCGGATTCCGTCTCCGACGCCGGCGGGCGCGGCAGCGCGACGAACTGCGTCAGCACGGGGCTGAACGGGTCGTAGACGGACTGGTGGCACTGGCAGTATATCTCGTTCTCGGCGCCGAAGGCGGCGCTGCCCGCCTGGGTCTTGAAGCCGGGGACACAGCAAAAGTGCGTACACTTGTTGAGCCAGGCGATGAAGCCCTCCGGGGCCGCCGCCCCGATGAACTGCCGGACGCTGCCCGGGAGGTCGCTGAACTCCCCCTCCCCCTCGGCCATCTGTCTGACCCGGTCCGAGCGGATGAGCTGGACCGGGATAGACTGGACGTCCCCCTCCGAGCGCCACGTCGCGCTGGCGGGTTTCCCCAGTCCCGACTGGCCGATGCCGTTGCCCCAGGACTCGTAGTCGTCGAACATATCGACGGTCAGCGGCGCGCCCTGCTCGACGTCGCTCTGCCACTCGTAGCTCCCCGGACTGCTCCGGAGGACGTTGTCCTGGTCGGCCTGTGGCCTGACCCCCGGTGCGGTCTGGATGCCGCAGTACTGGAACCACGCCGAGGAGTAAGCGATGCCGCTCCCGCCGAAATCCTGAGCGCGGGCGACCCGCGCGTCGGGGTCGTACTCGGGCCAGACGCCAGTGAGCTGGCCGTCCTGTATCTCGATGGGGACGATGGGCATCCCACGTGGCGCCGGTCCGTCGACGTTCTCGACGCCGAGGAACTCCGTCGTCCCGCCCCCCTCGCCCGAGGCGTCGGTCATCGTATCGACCGCGGCAGCGCCGCCGGCGCCGATACTCGCAAGCGCCGCGCTCCCGACGACGCCCGTGACGAAGCGCCGGCGGCCCGACTCTTCGGGGTACTTGTCTTCGTCTAATGGCATGGTGAGTGGGGGTGACCGCAACGGTCACGGAGCCGCTGTCGCTGTCCACCGCGCGCGCGCCACGACACGTCGTTCGCCCGCCCACCGACCGGTCCCGCGCTCGCGCCGGCGACTGCCGCTTTGCCACCCGCCGTCCGGCTGGTTGCCAATCGAGGCATCGGTACAGCCGCTACGTGTCGGGGCGGTATAGTTTCAACGCTCTAACAATTATGCGCCGTTCCGCCGCGCCGCTCGTACCCCGGCACTCTCAGGTGTCGGTCTCGCCGGCGCGAAACACCTGTGCGAACACCTTCCGCTCGGCCTTCCGCAGGTGGTGGTGGAACGTGGTCGCGGCGACGTCCAGCGACGCGGCGACCTGCTCGCCGGACGCGTTCCGGGGCCACTCGAAGAAGCCGGCGTGGAAGGCCGTCTCCAGCGCGGTCCGTTGCCGGTCCGTCAGGTCGGTGAGCACCTCGGCCTGGACCTTCTCGGCCGGGTCCGGTGTCGTGGTTATCTGCCGGCGTTTGCGTAGCTGCACCGTCGGGTAGGCGCGCTCGATGGGGTCGATGACCCGCCGGACGTCCACGCTCGTCGGGACGTGGACCGTCATCTGGTAGTTCCCGTCCTCGATGACGGCCCGCTCGACGGCGCCGCCGACCGACGCGATGGCCGACAGCATCGGCGGGTCCGTGAGCCGGAGTTCGAAGGTCGCCTCGCCGTCGCTCCCGTCGTGGACGGTCAGCGACTCCCAGTGGGGGATATCCTCGACGAGCGCTCGCAGCCACTCGGTCGCGTCCTCGGTCACGCTGCCGTAGACGACGAAGTCGTCGCCAGCGACGGACACCGTGTGTTGCAACTCCGCCCGCCCCGACAGCCGCTCGTCCCTCGTGCTGTCGGCGAACACCTCCGGCACGACGAACTGTAACTCGACGACCTCGTCGGACAGCAGCGCCTGCTTCCGCTCCGCGGCCGCGATGGCGTGGCCGACGATGTCGCCCAGCTGGGCGATGACGGTCCGCTCGCGGCCCGTGAAGGCGTTCTCCCGATCGGCGTAGACGTTCAGCGTCCCGTAGGTCGTCCCCTCGTGGCAGATGGGGATGGCGGCCGACGACGCGACGCCGTTCTGTTCGGCCCGGTCGCGCCACGGCTCGTAACGGTCGTCGCCGTCGACGGCCGTCACGGTCTGTATTTCGCCTGTCCGGAAGGCGCGGCCGGTCGGCCCGTCGCTGCGCTCGTCGTCGGGGTCGACGGTGATAGTGGTGTCTTCGAGGTAGCCGTCGGTGCCGGCCTCGGTCCGGACCGTCACCGTCTCCGAGCGGGCGCCGACCTCGCCGACCCAGGCGAACAGATACGACGCCGAGTCGGCGAGATACGCACAGACCGTCGACTCGATCTCCTCGCGGGTGGACTGGTCGATGACGGCGGCCGTCACCTCGCGGACGACCTCGTTGAGGCTGTTGAGCGCGGCGAGCTGTTCGCGCTGGCGCTCGAGTTCCCACTCGCGCTCGACGTGGTCGGTGATGTCCCGGACGATGCCCACACGTTCCCGGCCGGCGGGGGTCGCGAGCGTGCTGAACGTGGCCTCCGTCTCGACCTCCGTCCCGTCGGGCCGCGAGAGCGTCGCCTCGACGCTGGCCGACGCCCGGTCGCCCGCCCGGAGCCTGTCGTCCAGCTCCGCGGCGCGGTCGATCACCTCCGGATCGAGGATGCCGTCCTCGACGAGCATCCCGACGTCGCGCCCGACCAGCTCCGCCGACGGGATGCCGAGCAGTCGCTTGTGGGCGTCGTTGACGAAGGTGAACACGCCGTCCTCGTCGACGGTGTAGATGCCGTCCTCGACGGTCTCGACGATGGTCTCGTACCGGCTGCGCTCTCGTTCACGCCGGCGTCGCTCGGTGACGTCCCTGACGACGCCGACGCTCCCGAATCCGGCGTCCCCGCGGTCAAGCGGGGCGAATCGCGCCTCGACTGGGACCGTCCCACCGTCGGCGGTAGTGAGTTCGGTCTCCACCGTCGCCACCGACGCCTCGGAGTCGAGTATCTCGCGGCGTTCGGCTGCACCGCGGTCGAGCGCCGACTCCGGCGCGACCAGCGAGGCGTCGGACTCGAGTAACGTCTCGCGGTCGTACCCCGTCAACTCGCAGTAGGCGTCGTTCACGAGGCGGAACTCCCCGTCCTCGTCTATGACGTAGACGCCGTCGCCGATGGTCTCGATGGCGCGCTCGTACTGTTCGAGCTCCCGTTCGCGCTCGCGGCGCTCGGTCACGTCCCGGAAGTACACCGAGAGCCCGCTCTCGGAGGGGTAAGCGCTCACCTCGAACCAGGTGTCAAGCGGCGGGTAGTACTCCTCGAAGGTGACCGACTCCTGGCGCTCCAGCGCTCGCTCGTACTGGCGCTGGAACGTCGTCCCCCGGGCGGCCGGAAACGCCTCCCACAGGTTCCGTCCGAGGAGATCACCGGCCGACCGGCCCAGCATCGCCCCGGCCTGCTCGTTGACGTGGACGAACCGCCAGCCGTCGTCGACGGCGAAGAAGGCGTCGTCGATGCGACCGAACACCTCGCGGAGCTCGCGTTCCAGCTCGTCGCGCTGGCGCTCCAGCTGGTCCTTTGCCCGCTGGAGCGCCGTGATATCCTCGCCGGCGACGACGATACGCTCGAGCTCGCCCGACTCGTCGAACAGCGGGGCGGCGCTGAGCTTGACCCACTGGCGCTCGCCCTCGGGCGTCTCGTGGTGCACCAGCCGTTCAGAGACCGGCTCGCCCGTCTCGCGAACGCTGTTGACCGGGTGGTCCGCGGCGGTCAGGGGCGTCCCGTCGGCGTCGGCGTATTCGATATCCTCGAGGCGAAACTCCCGCGCTCCCGCGTCGTCGATACCCAGCGCCTGGCGGCCCTCGGAGTTCATCCGGTCGAGCGAGCCGTCGGCGTCGAACAGCGCCAGCGGGACGGGCGCCGTCTCGAACAGCCGCGCCGTGAGGTCACGCTCGCGCCGGAGCGCCTGCTCGCGCTCTCGGCGCTCGGTCATATCGCGGGTTATCTTCGCGTACCCTGTCAGCTCCCCGTCGTCGTCCCGGACGGCCGTGATGGTCACGTTAGCCCAGAAGCGCGACCCGTCGGCCGCCACTCGCCACCCCTCGTCCTCGATCGCTCCCTGCTCGGCCGCGGCCGCGAGGTTCCGTTCCGGGACGCCGGCCTCCCGGTCCGGGGCCGTGTAGAACGTGGCGACGTGTTCGCCGAGAACCTCCGACGCGTCGTACCCCTTGATGCGCTCGGCCCCGGCGTTCCAGGTCTGGACCCGCCCGTCGGCGTCGAGCTTGAAGATGGCGTACTCCTCGACCGCCGTGACCAGCGAGTCGAACTGGCGACGCTGTCGCTCGTGGGCCCGTTCGGCCCGCTTGCGCTCGGTGACGTCGCGGTACAGCTCGACGTGGCCCCCATCGCGGTGCTCACACCGCCGCTCGACCCAGCGCTCCTCGCGCCCGTCGTCGCCGGTCACGTGCCACTCGGTCCGCTCGTCGCAGGCCGGGTCAGACACCTGCTCGACGAACGCCGAACCGTCTTCGAGGGCCGGTGCCAGATGTGCTTCGACCAGCGTCCGGTAACCCGCGCCACAGACGCGGTCGCGGTCGAGCCCGAAGTACCGCTCGGCGCCACCGGTCACCCGCTCGACCGTCCCGCCTTCGCCGACGAACACGGCGACGACGTCCGCGTTCTCGAGGACGCCCTCGGCGACACTGTCGGTGTCCCACGCCGCGGCTGTGTCCGGGGCCGGTCGCCACCAGACGCGCGCGCTCGACCCGACCTTCTTCGTCTCGAGGCGGCCGCGTTCGACCAGGCGCTCCAGGCGCTCGTACGCGCTTCGCCGCCCGACGCCGACCCGATCGGCGACCTCACTCGTCGCGAGTGGCGGTCCGGCGACCTCGAACAGCGAGAGCGTCTCCTCTAGGGCCTCGGATAACCGCTGGTGTGGCATCACCTCTCGTATGATAGCGGTGTTACAAGAACCCTCCGCCGGCGGAGTCGCTTCGTCGTGACGCTACGGTTCTGACGTGGGACGCAACTGGCGGCAACTGCTAGACAGCCAGCTCGCAACATCTCGCTGTTGACGGGGTACTGTGACGGAATCCACTCTAGTTTGTTCTAGACTATGCTTAGGTTCGCGCCAGTCGTTCCCCACGGTACACCACACCTCTCTGATCATGAACGACTTTCCCACGCCGCAGCCGACCGACCTCGTCGACGACGCGACTGAACTCCCGGCTCTCACGCGGACCGAACGCCACCGACTGCTCGCGGCCGAACGCCGGCGCGTCGCGCTCCGAGTTCTCGACGAGCACTCTCTCCCCACGGGGCTCGACGAACTCGCCGACGCCGTCCGCGACCGCGAGACGGGGACGGACAGCCCGCGGCCGGCGACCGCCGAGTCGGTCCGCATCACGCTCCATCACAAACACCTGCCGCTGATGGCCGACCTGGGTCTCGTCGACTACGACCCGGACACACACTGCGTCCGGGCCCCGTAGCCGGGCGCCGGCTCGGCCCGAGTCACGGTGTCTCGCCGAACCACGCCGCCGCGCGACTCGCGCTATCGTGCAGTAGCGCCACGTCGTCGGTGAACACCTCGACGGCGACGGTGCCGTCGAACCCGTCGAGATACTGTCCGACGAGGCCGCCGTCGACCTCCCCCGCGCCCAGCGGCATATGGGTGTCGCCGCGCCCGCGGACGTCGTGGACGTGCAGGTGAGAGACCAGGTCGCCGTAGTACTTGCAAAACCGCTCGATACCGTCGTTTCCCTCCTCCATGTACGCGTGGCCCACGTCGAAACACACCGACGCGCCCGCGTCCTCGGCCAGCTCGCCCAGCACGGAGAGCTGGAGGCCGTGGGACTGGTGGCCGACGTTCTCGACGACGACCTCGACGTCGCGGGCCTCCCCAGCCGCGACGATGCGGGCGAGTTGCTCGGCGGCCGTCTCGCGCAACCCGGTGTCGTAGGGGTCTCTCACTGTCGCGTGCAGGACGGCTTTGCGCGCACCACGGGCCGCTGCCCACTCCAGCAGGCGCTCCTGGTAGGCGACGATGGCGTCGTTTATCTCGGGCACCGGCGTCGCCACGTCCTGCTTGAACGGGAGGTGGACGACGAGCGCGCGGTCGGCCAGTGCCGCGTCGAGGGCGGCGTCGTCGATAGCTTCCGGGATGTCGAGGGCCTCACCCAGCCCGAACTCCACGAAGTCGAAGCCCTCGGCGGTCGCTTCCAGGCGGTCCAGCGAGTCGCCGACGGTCACGCCGTACTCCATGTGTCGTGTTCTCGCGCCCGATGTATGAGCCGTTCGCCGACCCGGTCCCGCGCGACCGCCAGCTTATTTATGGCCAGCGGCCTCCCCGACGGTAAGGACCCCGAGGACGTCCGTCGGGACTGGGCCGAGCGGTCGGGCAAGTACTCCCCGGAGTACTACGCCGACATCGGGCCCAACGAGGTCAGCGAGACGCTCCGTGACGTGCTGGGCCACTACGTCGCCGACGACGCCGCGATTCTGGAGGTCGGCTGTGGCTCCGGGCGCCACCTCGAACAGCTCCGGCGCGAGGGCTACGAGAACCTCACCGGCATCGACATCAACGCCGAGGCCTTCGACACCATGGCCGAGCAGTACCCCCGGCTCGCCGACGTTGGGACCTTCCACGCCGGCGCCGTCGAGGACCTCGTCGACGAGTTCGAGGACGGCGCCTTCGACGTCGTCTACACCGTCGAGACGCTCCAGCACATCCACCCCGACGACACCTGGGTGTTCGAGGAACTGGCGCGGATTACGGGCGACCTCCTCATCACCGCGGAGAACGAGGGCAACAGCCCCCAGCGGGGCCGGGGCGAGACGGCCGTCAGCTACGTCGACGACGACTTTCCACTCTATCACCGCAACTGGAAGACGGTCTTCTCCGAGATAGGACTCGCACAGCTGATCCGGGAGCCGACCGACCGGGACACGATTCGCGTCTTCCGGGTGGTGTGAGCGCCGTCGTGTCGACCGCTCGGTGCGATACCAGAGTTTATAATTTCGCAATGTCAAACCACGCTCATGTCGCCCTCCAGTAGCGTCGAACTCGCAGACGCCGTCTCCAACCTGCTCTACGCGTTGGCCGGCTGGCTCCTCGTCGGACTGGGCGGACTCGGCGTCGTCGTTCCCGTGCTGGCGTTCGCCCGTGGCGCCGCGTCGAACCCGGTCGTCCCGGCCATAATCGTACTGCTGTCGCTGTGTATGGTCGCCTTTGGCGTGTTCGTCAACCCCGGATTCCGCCGTCGACTCGACCGCCGGCACTCGACCCGGACGTTCGGCCGACAGCGAACGGTCGAACACCGTACCTTCCGCGCCGAGGAGGACCGAACCGAACGCTGTGTCGCCTGTGACACGCGGACGGACCGGGGAGAACTCCGGCGCTACCGGACGGAGTTCTGTCTGGCTGGCCTGCCGTTTTATACCACCACCGAGGGCGAGAACGCCTACTGTCTCGACTGTGCGGCCGACGACGCGCCGGAGGCGGAGTCGACGACAGTACAACGGGAACGGGCCGAGCCCCTGACCGAGTCCTAGAACTCCATGACGGCGTTCTCGGTCGCGACCGAGTCGATGAGCCGCGTCGGCGTCGCGTCGTAGCCCGGGTTCGCGACCTCGAACCCCTCGGCGGGTTCGAGCATGACCTCGCTGGCCGGGCGGAAGGTGTTCTCGAAGGTGAAGCCGCTGCCGATGAACTTCGAGGACGACCCCACGACCGTGACGGGGACGCCGTGGCTGGCCGCCGAGGCGACGACGGAGTGCGTGCCGATGCGGTTGTACACCACGTCGTCGATGACGCAGTTCATCCCGACGATGACGCGGTCGACCTCCGCGAGGTAGTGGCCCGCGGCGCCGTCGGTGATGAGCGTCGCCGCGACGCCGTCGCGCTCGGCGAGCTGTCTGGCGGTCTTCCGGCCCAGGAAGCGGGGCCGGGACTCGGTGACGTAGGCCTCGACCTCTTTGCCCGCGCTCAGCACCTCGTCGAAGGTGGCCATCACGGTCGAGGAGTTCTCGTGAGTCAGCAGGACGTCGCCGTCGTCGACGAGTTCGGCCGCGTGCTCGGCGGCGCGCTGCTTGCTCGATTCGACCTCCTCGACCACGTCGTCGATGGCCTCGACCAGCGCCGCCTTTGCCTCCTTGACGGTGTCGGCGTCGGCCGCTTTGACGGCCTCGACGATGCGGTGCTGGGTCGTATAGAGGGGCGCGTGCGAGCGGTTGGCCCGCTGGAGCGCCGAGGAGTTGCGCTCGACGACGCGGTTGAAGTCCTCGACGGTGTGGCACTCTCGCTCGGTCAGCTCGCGTAGCGCCTTGGCGGCCTTGACAGCCACGATAGAGGAGCTCTGGGTCTGCATCTCCTCTATCTCCCGGACTGTTTCGTCTATCATGTACGTACATGCGGCCGACGGGAATAAGGACCTTCCCCCATCCAGTCACCGTTCTAGTGGATACTGGCTCTGGACGCTGTGAGCTACTGATGACTGACCACGACACCGCAAACCGCCGGAAAGCCCCCGGTCGCTCGACGGTTGCGACTCGCTTCGCGCTTCCTCGCTCACTTCGTTCGCTCGTCCAGTGCTTGCTTCGTCTCGCTCGTCGAGCGACCGGCCCCTTTCAGTCCCACCCAGGCCGATTGGTCAAATAGCGCTGGATGGGACTGAAAGGGGCGGCCCGTTCGGCAAAGGCGGACGACGTAAGCACCGGAGGGAGCGGAGCGACTGAGGAGCGCAACGAGTCCCCCGAGTCGAACGGGCCGGGGCTTTCTGGCGGTTCGCAGTGCCGGTCAAACACACTGCTAGCGCGGCTGCCTGGCGGTTCGATACGGCAGTCACGTTCCAGACGACGCCGTTCGACTCGTTCAGGTCTCCGTCCGGAGCCGGTTCGCCCCGAGTCCACTCTCCTCACTCGAACGGAGAATCGACAGCGCGGTCATGATGTCCGACCGGGTGAGCAACCCCCGGAACTCGCCGTCGGCGTCGGTGACGATCAGCCGCCCGACGGAGTTGTCCTGCAGTTCGTTCAGCGCGTCCATCACGTCCAGTTCGGGCGCGACGCTGACGAGTTCGGTGCTCATCACGTCGCGGACGGTGTAGGCGTCGCGTTCGACCTCCTTGACCGCGCGGGCGTCCTCCAGCGTGACGAGCCCGACCACCTCGCCGTTGACCTCGACGGGGTAGCCGGTGTGGCGCTCGCGGAACATCGTCCCGATGAGCTCGCGGACGGACACGTCGGGCGTGACCGTGGTGACGCGGTCCGCCGGCGTCATCACGTCCCGGACCTGGACACCCTCGAGGTCGGCCCGCATCGACGTCTCACGGGCCTCCCCCGCGGCGCCGATGTAGATGAAGAAGGCCAGCCCCGCCAGGAAGATGTTGCCCGCGACGAAGAGGCCAAAGAGGCCGAGCATGATGGCGAATATCTTGCCGACCTCCGCGGCGATCTCGGTCGCTCGCGCGTACGGCCGGGTCCGGGCCAGCAGCGCCCGCAGCACGCGCCCGCCGTCCATCGGGAACCCCGGCAGCATGTTGAACACCGCCAGCGCGACGTTCATGAGCGCGAGGTAGGCGAAGACGAAGCGGGCCGACTCGACGACCGCCGATTCGGTGCCCGGCAGGACGACGAAGACGACGTAGGAGATGACGCCCAGCGCGACGCTGACGATGGGGCCGGCGACGGCGATGGCGAGCTCCTGTTTCCAGTCCTCGGGCATCTCGGTGAGCTGGGCGACGCCGCCAAAGAGCCACAGCGTGATGGATTCGATGGGGAAGCCGTAGCGAATCGCCACCACCGAGTGGCCCAGTTCGTGCAGCACGACGCCGGTGAAGAGGCCGACGGCGGCCACGACACCCAGGACCCAGACGAGGCTCCCGTCGGTCAGGAGGACGGGGTCGAGCCCGGCACCCAGCGACCGGTTCAGGAGGTCGGCCGTCTGCTCGATCTGTGTGCCGATTATCCACGCGAACAGCGGGAGGACGAGCAGGAAGGTCAGGTCGAGCTGGATGGGGATGCCGAAGACGCTCCCGATGCGGAACCGTCGCATACCCGCCATACGCGGGCGACGGTGATAAGGCCGGTGTGCCAGCGCGGCTACGAGCGGTGGTGCGGTCTGTACGCCGCCTGCGGGTCGAGCGGTCGCCAGTTGCCGCTCCCGTCCCGGACGTCTCCCTCGCGCAGTTCCACGTCGTCGTCCCTCCGCCGGACCTCGACGGTGCGCTCACAGAAGTGCTCGATAACCTCGACGCTCACGTCGCCGTCGAGCGAGCTGTCGATGTAGAACACCCCGAGGTCGCCCGTCGCGATGATGCGCCCCGTCAGCATATGGATAAATCGCGAGACGGTCCGGAGGTCGGCGTGAGCGAGCATGGCGGAGACGGAGAACAGGCCGATGCGGACCCGGTCGAACCCCTTCGCCCGGAGCGTCTCGTAGAGGGTCGCGACGGCTATCTCGATAGCCATGACGTCGCCGGGCCCTTCGATGTGGTCGTGCGGGTCGAAGCGGTGGTCCTCGTCGGCGATGCCCGAGCAGTCGACGACCCCGACCCGCTCGGGGTCGACGCCGTCGCCCACCTCGCTCGCCCAGTCGAGCAGGTGGCGCCCGCTCACGTCCGTCGACAGCAGGAGCCGCCCCTCGTTCCGGTAGCGCTCGGGCTGTGTCAGGCGGAGCGCCACTTCCCGGGCCCCCGAGTCCCCGGGCCCTTTGACCAGGATGTTGGTGCCGGGTTCGACGCCGTCCGGGAACAGCGGCGCCGGGAACCCGAACCGGACGCCGTGCTCGCCCGCGGTCACGGCGCCCCCTCCTGCCCGCTCTCTCCGTCGTTGACCGTCTGCGGCGCGCGCGCGACCTCCAGCCAGTCCATCACCTCGGCCGCGAGCAGGGAGAGGTAGGCACGGTCGGCCTCGCCGAACACCCGTGGCTCGTCGTCGTAGACACAGAGCGTCCCGACGGGATGGCCTTCCCGAGTGGTGAGCGACGCCCCCGCGTAGAAACGGATGGCCGTATCGTCGGTGACGTCGGGAAAACGCGGGTCGGCCGCGATATCCTCGATAACCGAGACACCGTCGTCGAGAATCGTGTAGGTGCACGCCGAGTCCTCCCGGGGGGTCGGTTCGAACTCGCCGCCGGCACTGGCCAGGAACTCCTGGGTCCGTTCGGTGATGATGTTGACCGAACTCTGTGGCACCGCGAAATGTTCCGTGGCCAGTTCGGTCACTCGCTGTACGGCCCGCCCCAGCAGTTCGTCGTTGAGGTTGATGGTCGCCAGCGCGTCGAGGCGTGCCCGTTCGTCGGGTGGGAGCGGATACGACGTCTGGCTCCGGCTGGTTGCGGTGTGTTTGACGAGCTGCACGACTCGTGCGCCGACTTCGGGGACGCTCTTGGGGACGAACTCGGCGACGGGTCCGCCAGGCGACTCCTCGGCGATAAGCGCGGGCGACTCGTCCGTCACGAGAATCGCGCCGGTGTCGGGGGCGACTTCCCGGAGTGTGGCGACCAGCTCCACGCCGGTCCCGTCCGGGAGGTCGTACTCCGTCACCACGCAGTCGACGACCCGCTCGCGGAGCGTGGCCGCCGCGTCAGCGACCGAGGTTTCGCGGTAGACCTCGATAGCGGGGTCGGCGACCAGTTCTCGCAGCGGTGACGTCCCCGCGGTCGCCTCCGGGTCGACGTAGAGGACTTCGATGTCCCCCACGGATCAGGGCCCCCGGAGCGGCCGGTCTCCGGCTATCAGTTCCGCTGTCGGTCGTTCGGGGCGCATACACGGATTTCTCGCCCGACGGGTAAAAGTTGAACGTCCGACACTATCTGCCACGTCGAGCCCATGCCGTGCCAGTAAAGTAGCTCCCCCGTCGTAGTGACGCCCGTGTCGAAGCAGGCTGCGAAGGTCGAGACGCTGTTCCTCCACGAGCACGGCGAAGACGTCCGCGTCGTCGGCCAGCGCGACGGCGGGCAGCTCTTTCGCGGGGTCCTCGAACTGAAGGAGACCGACGCCGGGCCACGGCCCCGCCGGCTCCGCATCGAGGACGGCTCCGGCGAGCAGTTGCGTTCGCCCGATCAGTTCGTCGAGCTGGCCCGCCGTGCGACCCGCATCCGTATCTCCCAGCAGACCGGCCCCATCGCCCGCGAGCGCATCGAAGCGATGCTCGACGGCTACCAGCTCGAGGCGAAGGTGGTCCGGACCTGCCGGTTCTGTGCCTCTGCGGGCCGGTACTCGCCGATTACGAGCGAGACGGCCATCGAGGCCGACGGCGAGTCCATCTGTCCCGACTGTGCGAGCCAGGAGCTGGACCGCCAGCTCGCCTTCGACGGCGCCATCACGGGCGACGCCCGCGAGCGGCTCGAAGAGCTCCTGCTCGAGGTCCAGGACCTGGACCGCATCACGAACTTGCTTTCGGGCCAGCTGGACCCCGACCTCACGAAGTTCGACGAGATATCGGCCACGACCGAGGACGTCGACCCCGTTCGGGTGGACTCGCTCGGGCTCCACCCGGGCATCCAGCAACACCTCGAATCGCGGTTCGAGACGCTGCTGCCGGTCCAGAGTCTGGCCGTCGAACACGGCGCCACCGACGGCGAGGACCAGCTCGTCGTCTCCGCGACCGCGACCGGGAAGACCCTCGTCGGCGAGATGGCCGGGCTCGACAGGGTCCTCAACGGCGAGGGGAAGATGCTCTTTCTCGTCCCCCTCGTGGCGCTGGCCAACCAGAAGTACAACGATTTCGAGGACCGCTACGGCGACATGGTGGACGTTTCCTTGCGTGTCGGCGCGAGCCGCATCGCCGACGAGGGCGGCCGGTTCGACCCCGGCGCCGACATCATCGTCGGTACCTACGAAGGCATCGACCACGCGCTGCGGACCGGCAAGGACCTCGGCAACGTCGGCACCGTCGTCATCGACGAGGTCCACACGCTGGGCGAGGACGAACGCGGCCACCGACTCGACGGCCTCATCTCGCGGCTGAAATACTATTGTGAGGAAGCCGACACCGACACCCAGTGGATCTACCTCTCGGCGACGGTCGGCAACCCGAGCCAGCTGGCGAAGAAACTGCGGGCCAAACTCATCGAGTTCGAGGAGCGGCCGGTCCCCATCGAGCGCCACGTCACCTTCGCCGACGGCCGCGAGAAGATAGAGACCGAGAAGAAACTGGTCAAGCGGGCATTCGACTCGAAATCGAGCAAGGGGTATCGCGGCCAGACCATCATCTTCACCAACTCCCGGCGGCGCTGTCATCAGATCTCCCGGAAGCTGAACTACGACTCGGCGCCGTACCACGCCGGGCTCGACAATCGGAAACGGAAGCGCGTCGAGAAGCAGTTCGCCGACCAGGAACTGGCGGCTGTGGTCACGACTGCGGCACTCGCCGCCGGGGTGGACTTCCCCGCCTCGCAGGTCATCTTCGACTCGCTGGCGATGGGTATCGAGTGGCTCACCGTCCAGGAGTTCAGCCAGATGCTGGGTCGGGCGGGCCGGCCCGACTACCACGACAAGGGGACGGTGTACGTCCTCGTCGAACCGGACTGCACCTACCACAACAGCATGGAGATGACCGAGGACGAGGTCGCGTTCAAGCTCCTCAAGGGGGAGATGGAGCCCGTGATCACCCGGTACGACGAGGGCGCCGCCGTCGAGGAGACGCTCGCGAACGTCACCGTCGCCGGGAAGGCGGCCAAGCGGCTCAACGACCGGATGGTCGGGGAGGTGCCCACGAAACACGCGCTGGGCAAGCTCCTCGAGTACGACTTCATCGACGGCCTGGAACCCACGCCGCTGGGTCGCGCAGTGACGCGGCACTTCCTCGCGCCCGACGAGTCGTTCCAGTTACTCGACGGCATCCGCAAGGGTCGGGACCCCTACGACATCGTCGCCGAGATGGAACTGCGAGACGAGCACTAGCGTCGCCGCTGTGTGGTCAAATTTCCAACAGTCGGCCCCTCCCTTGATGTAGCCACACAGTCTTGCGGTGTGCATGGGGCTGTTTGATAGCATCCGGCGCGTGGTCGGCGGCGGCGACGACGGGGCCGCGGAGTCGGACGAGACGACGACACAGCCTGGGCTGGTCGACACGCGTGACCTCGACGTGTCGGCGCTTCGCGAGCGGGCGGGCGGCGTCGCCGACGAGGTCTCGGTGCTCGACTTCTCGCTCGACTCGCTGGCTCAGTTCGACGACGCCATCGACGCGGGCTACGACGAGGCCCTCGCGACCTCGGACAAGCCGGGGACCTACGCCACTGACACCGTTCGCTTTGGCTGCTATCTCGGCGAGGTGCTCGTCCGGATCTACGACGGCGAGTGGACGCACAATCCGGACTGGGGCGTCACTATCGCCGGCCCGGACGGCACCACTACCGTTGCCGTCTTCGACGTGGCCGAACGCTCGATAACCACCGGTGCGGTGTTCGCCGCCGTCGCCGACCGGGCCGCCGACGAGGTCGGACTCGACGGCCCCCCGGCCGAGAACGCCGAGCCAGCGACCGACAGTCAGGACACACAGACCGACGACGGCGAGACGGCGACGGTCGACCCGGACACACCGACCGGGGACGACGCCGAACCGGAAGCCGAGGAGCCGACCGAGGAGGACCCGTTTGTCGAGGAGCCGACCGAGGAGGACCCGTTTGTCGAGGAGCCGACCGAGGAGGACGACCTGTTTTCCGGGCCACCAAGCGACGCCGAACCGGAAGCCGAGGAACCGACCGAGGAGGACGACGACCCGTCTACCGAGGAGCCGAGTGGCGCATCCCCGCCAGTCGGAGCGCCGAGCGGTGACGTCCCGCCGACCGAGCCATCCGAACCGGACACGGCGGCCGGCGACACCGACGGCGTGCCCGACCCGGCGACGGCCGACTCGAGCCTGAGCGAGGCCGCCCGCGAGGCCGTCGAGCGCGTCATGACAGGGGAAGAGACCGACTCGCTCATCGAGGAGGCGGAACCGGCGGGCGACACCCCGTCGGACGAGTCGGAGCCGCGGGACGAACCGACGACGGGGGACGACCCACCCGGCCCGGCCACAGAACCCGATGGCGCCTCGGGGACGGCTGACGCCTCGGAGTCGCAGTTCGCGGACGGCACCGACTCGGCAACCCGGACCGACGAGGATGTGGCCGACGACGACCGGCCGTCGCTGTTCGAGGACGAGGCGACCGGCGCGGGGCCGACCGTCGACGACGCGCCGTCGGCGGCGGATGGCCTCTCCGCTGCCGACGCTTCCGACGCCACAGCCGACGACGCCGCCGCGGTGTCCGACAGCGACGACGCACCGCCGGCCGACGCCAGCGGTGGCGATGCGCGGGCCGACGACTCCGGCAGCGATGCGCCGGCCGACCCCAGCAGCGATGCGCGGGCCGACGACGCCGACCCGACCGCCGGCGACGACCTCCGGGCGACTTACGCCGAGTCGGCCGAGGAACTCGTCTCCTTCTGGACGGAGTACGACCTCGACTACTCCCCCGACTCGCTGGAACGACTCGACGCGCTGGTCAGCGAGGAGTGGGACGACGACCGCTTCGACGACGCGGCCTTTGGCAGCGATGATAGCTTCGACGACCGGGTGTTCACCAGCGTCTCCACGGAGCTTGGCAGCTACTTCGGCGAGGTGCTCGTCCGCGAACTCGACGCCGAGTGGAGCGACGAGACCGCTACCGACGGCGTCGTCGTCGAGGGCGCCGACGGCCCGCTGGCCATCCCGGTGTTCAAGGTGGCCGGCACCTCCATCAAGCAACAGCCCGTCTTCGCCCGGAGCTACGACTCGCTGCTCTCCGACCTGAACGGGTAGCTCCCGGAATCCCCACGCTTTTGCTCCCCCCTGTCTACCAGGCAACTGTGTCGCTGCCTCCGATTACGCCCGCGATGGCGTTCGTCTTTTGCCTGATACTTGCAGCGCTCGTGCTCTTTGCGACCGAGCTGGTCCCGGTCGACGTAACCGCCATCGCCGTCATGGTCGCGTTGCTGGCCGTCGAACCCGTGACGGCCACCCTCGTCGACCTCAACCTGCTCGCCCGCCCGCTGTACGTCCTCCACCAGCCGGGCGACGACATCTCCCCGCTCGTCCAGGGGCTGTCGGGCTTTGCCTCGACGGCGACGATCACCGTCCTCGCGATGTTCATCCTCTCGGACGGCGTCCAGCGGACCGGCATCGTCCAGCTGCTGGGTGCGAAACTCGCCACACTGACCGGCGACAGCGAGACGAAACAACTGGGGGCGACGGTCGGGCTCGTGGGCCCTATCTCCGGGTTCATCAACAACACCGCCGCCGTCGCCATCCTGCTGCCGATGGTGACCGATATCGCACACGAAGGCAATATCTCGCCGTCGAAACTCCTCCTCCCCCTGTCCTATGCCTCGATGTTCGGCGGGATGCTCACGCTCATCGGTACCTCGACGAACATCCTCGCCTCGCAGCTGTCGGCGGAGCTGCTGGGCCGCCCCTTCTCGATGTTCGAGTTCACCCAGCTCGGTATCGTCGTCACCATCGTCGGCACCGTCTACCTGCTGACGGTCGGCCGCTGGCTCGTCCCCGGCCGTATCCAGCCCCGCGAGGATCTCACCGACGAGTTCGAGATGGCCGACTACCTCACCGAGGTGGTCGTCCGCGACGACTCGCCTATCATCGGCCAGACGGTGCGAGAAGCCCTGGCCGAGACCGACCTCGACGTCGACGTCGTCCAGCTGGTCCGGGACAAGCGGACCTTCCTGGAACCGCTGGACCAGAAGACGATACGCGCCGGCGACGTCTTCGCCATCCGGACCGACCGCGATACGCTGGTGGAACTGCTCGACCTCGACGGGCTGGACGTCATCCCCGACGCCGTCGACGACGCGGAACTCGAACGGGCCAGCGACCAGCAGAACCTCATCGAACTCGTCATCGCGCCCGGCTCCGCCCTCGTCGGCGAGACGCTGGTCTCCTCGAACTTCCGCCAGCGCTACGACGCCACGGTGCTCGCGCTGCGGCGCGGCCGCGAACTGTTCCGCCAGCGGATGGACCGCGTGCGCCTGAAAGTCGGCGACACGCTGCTGGTGCAGGCAACCGTCGACTCCATCGACCGCCTCGACGTCAACCGCGATTTCATCGTCGCCCAGGAGGTCGAACGCCCGGACTACCGCAAGTCGAAGATTCCCGTCGCCGTCGGCATCGTCGCCGCCGTCGTCGGCGTCGCCGCGCTGACCCAGGTCCACATCGTCGTCTCCGCGCTCGCCGGCGCGCTCGCGATGGTGTTGACGGGCTGTCTCCGCCCCCAGGAGCTGTACGACGCCGTCCAGTGGGACGTCATCTTCCTGCTCGCGGGGGTCATCCCGCTCGGCATCGCACTCCAGGAGACCGGCGGTGCCGACCTCATCGCCGACCTGTTCGTCCTCGCCGCGCCGGGGCTGCCCGCCATCCTGGTCCTCGGGCTGATGTACGTCGTCACTGCCCTGCTCACGAACATCATCTCGAACAACGCTTCCGTCGTGCTGATGATTCCCGTGGCCGTCGAGGCCGCGGGCCAGCTCGGCGCCAACGCCTTCGCGTTCGTGCTCGCGGTCACGTTCGCCGCTTCGACGGCCTTCATGACGCCGGTGGGCTACCAGACGAACCTGCTGGTGTACGGTCCTGGGGGGTATCGCTTCACCGACTATCTGAAGGTCGGCGCGCCGCTGCAGGCGGTGTTCGCCGTCGTGACGACGCTCGGTATCGCGTACTTCTGGGGCCTTGCTCCGGCGTGACAGGGTGCCCGACGCAACGAAACGCTTTACTCCGTGACGGGACGATTCACATACGCGGGACCATGGGTTAGTGGTATACTCCAAGCCTTGGGTGCTTGTGACCCCGGTTCGAATCCGGGTGGTCCCACTTCTACACGACCGCACCGCCGAGCACCGCGAAGCGTGTGCGAGGCCGACTCCAGTCGCGGTGCGTGAGTCACGACACGGATTCTAACCCTGGAAGATGAGCGGTAGTGAGTCTTCCTCCGGTTCGAATCCGGGTGGTCCCACTCCTCTTCCCGGTCTACTCCTCGTCAGCGTCACAGACCACCGACACGAGTTCGTCATAGAGTGTCGGGTGGTGTCGTTCGAGCAGTTCGAGGTCGTCCGGTAGCTCTTCATGAATTCGACGGCGCGCCCGTGACACTGCCTCGTGCCGCCGCTGTTCGTTTTCTGGGTCACCAGCTATTCGCTCCCGCTCTTTCTCGGTCAACAGCGCTCTGGACATTTCGTGCGAGACCGTTCTGACTCCGGGCACTAAGCACAGAAGGTTGCGCATTTACGCAACTTTATACATTAATGTGCGTAAAATGCACGTAGAACATCATGAAATCACACGTTCGGGGGGACGCAACAGAGGCACGGGTCATTGCGGAGCTGAAGGAGCGAGGGATACCAGTCGCTATCCCATTCAGCGATAACCAGCGGTACGACATCATCGTCGAAACGCCGGCAGCCGAATTACTCCGTATTCAAATCAAAACTGGGCGGTTGCATGATGGGAAAATCGACTTTCACGGTAAGTCCCAGCACACGAACTCGACCGGAAACACCTACCAGACGTACGACGGTGATGTGGATTACTTCCTCGTTTACACGCCAGCACTCGACAGTCTTCACGCGATTGGCGAGCACGAGTTCGATACACGGATTCGACTCCGGGTCGACGAGCCGGAACAGGCCGATTCGAGCATCAACTGGGCTGAAGAGTACGCGTTCGACGACCGCTGGCCGTTGCAGCCGACACAACAACCATAGCCCGGCGCTAGCGGTCAGGGTCGCCTGATGACAGCTATAAATTATTGAAATAATAATATGTTTCCGTCTGAACCTCCTCGTCGCTACCATGGTAGACGTCCTCGGCCACCTCGGGATGGCGCTGCTCTGGCTCGCGCCCGTCTGGTACTTCGTCGACCACCGCCGGACCGCGGCGCTAATCGTCGGCGGCGGGTTCTGGTTCGGGATGCTTCCCGATATCGACCTCCCGCTTTCGGCCTGGGTCGACGGGATACACCACCACGGGGTCGTCCACACGGTGCTTGCTGTCACGGTGTTGGCGGCGGTCCTCGGGCCGCTGGTCGGGCTGGCGTTCACCCGCATCGGGGAGCGCACGGACTCGACGTGGTTCGCCGCGCGGGCCCAGGAACGCGCGACGGTCATCGGCGTCATCACCGTCTTCGTCACGGGCGTCGCGCACGTCTTCGCCGATATGCTGTCGGCGCCCGACGTCTCGACGCGGATCGAACCGCTCTGGCCGGTCGTGAAGGGGCCCGTCGTCATGATGGACGTGCTCTGGTACCAGTCGTGGTGGGCGACCTGGGGGTTGTTCGTCCTCGGCGTCACGGTCAACGGGCTGGCGTGGCAGCTGACCGACGGGCGGGACGAGTCGGCGACGGCGGGGACGGCCGCCGAGTGACTGTCGGCCCGGCGCTGACTCGGCTGTCGGGCACGCCGACACGGGCCGTCCACACCACTTCCACCACGCTACACGAACCTTCTTAGGTCAGCCCGCACAAACCTGGGACACTCAGATGGCGACTGCCGAGAACACCGAGCTCATCGACCGCTTCGAGGAGTTCTACCGCAACTACTACCGCAACGAGATCGGTGAGCTCGCCCAGAAGTACCCCAACGACCAGAAGTCGCTGTACATCGACTGGGACGACCTCTACCGCTTCGACCCGGACCTGGCCGACGACTACCGCACGAAGCCCAGCCAGCTGCAGGAGTTCGCCGAGGAGGCCCTGCGACTGTACGACCTGCCAGTCGACGTCTCGCTGGGCCAGGCCCACGTCCGTGTGCGGAACCTCCCTGACTCGGAAGACATCCGGGAAATTCGCCACGAACACCACGGCAACCTCATCTCGGTGCAGGGGATCGTCCGCAAGGCGACGGACGTCCGGCCCAAAGTCACGGAGGCGGCCTTCGAGTGCCAGCGCTGTGGGACACTCACCCGGATTCCGCAGGCCGCCGGCGACTTCCAGGAACCCCACGAGTGCCAGGGGTGTGAGCGCCAGGGCCCTTTCCGGCTCAACACGGACCAGTCGCAGTTCATCGACGCCCAGAAGATTCGAGTTCAGGAGTCGCCCGAGGGGCTTCGGGGCGGCGAGACGCCACAGTCCATCGACATCAACGTCGAGGACGACATCACCGGCTCGGTGACTGCGGGCGACCACGTCCGCGCGACGGGCATCCTCAAGCTCGACCAGCAGGGCTCGGACCAGGACAAGTCCCCGATGTTCGACATCTACATGGACGGTGTCAGCATCGTCATCGAGGACGAGCAGTTCGAGGACATGGACATCACCGACGCCGACAAGAAGGAGATCGTCGAGCTCTCGAACGAGTCCGACATCTACGATCAGATGGTCGGCGCCATCGCGCCCTCCATCTACGGCTACGAGAAGGAGAAGCTCGCGATGATGCTCCAGCTCTTTTCCGGGGTGACCAAGAAGCTTCCTGACGGGTCGCGAATACGTGGAGACCTCCATATGTTGCTGATAGGGGACCCTGGGACCGGGAAATCGCAGATGTTGTCGTATATCGAACAAATCGCGCCCCGCTCCGTCTACACCTCGGGCAAGGGCTCCTCGAGCGCTGGCCTCACTGCAGCAGCTGTGCGCGACGACTTCGGCGACGGCCAGCAGTGGACCCTCGAAGCTGGGGCCTTGGTGCTCGCGGACCAGGGTATCGCCGCCGTTGACGAGCTGGACAAGATGAGCTGTGTCACCGGCGACACACTCGTTCACGGCGCCGACGGTATCTCCCGCATCCGGGACCTCGCACACGACGCCGCCGAGACGGGGGCCGTCGAGACGCTGTCTAACGGCCGGACTATACGAGAGTTTAGCGACCTTGAGGTCTGGACGATGACCGACGACGGACGGCTGGTCACCCGTCCCGTGACGGCGATTCACGAGTACGACGCACCCGAGGAACTGACCCGTGTCACGCTGGCGACGGGCGAACGGCTGACGGCGACCGCTGACCATCCGTTCTTCGTCCGCGAGGACGGCCAGCGGCTCGAACGCCACGCTGAGGACCTGGCCGCTGGCGACTGGGTGTACGTCCCCGAGGAGCTGAGCGAACCGGCGGCCGACGGCGGCGTCGCGTCGCTTCCGGCGGACGAGACGGCATCGATGCCCGACGATAGCGCCATTTCGACGGCTCTCGCGTCCGTTCTCGGCTACCTCGCGGGCGACGGCAACGTCTACTACGAGCGTTCAGCCGGCGTCTACGGCATCCGCTTTACCAACGCCGAAGAGCAACTACTGGCCGACTTCGAGGCCGCCTGCCGGACCGCCTTCGACGCCGAACCGGTCCGCCCGCCGAGCGAGCAGCGAGCGGACGGCGTCGAGACGGTACGCCTCCCAGGTAAACAGCACGCCGACGCGGTTCTCGACGCGGGGATGAACCTAGAGACGTACGATGGCAAGCGGCTGCCCGAGTCTGTCACGGAGTCGTCCAGGGCGGCCAAGGCGGCGTTCCTCCGGGCGCTCGCCGACAGCGAGGGGGCGGTCGACGAGCGCAACGTCCGCATCCACTCCGCCAGCTACGAACTGCTGCTCGGTGCGAAGCAGCTCCTGCTGGAGTTCGGTGTCTCCTCGCAGCTACAGACACGCGAACGCGCCGAGAAACGGGACGTGTACGCGCTCACCATTACCGACGCCGACTCGCTGTCGGCCTTTGCCCGCCACGTCGGCTTCACGCTCGACCGGAAACAGCACGCGCTCGACGCGTCCGTCGAGCGCGTCTCGGGCGACCGGACGATACTCGACGTGATTCCGTCCTGTGGCGACCTGCTCGCCGACTGCCGTGACTCGCTCCGACTGTACCAGTCCGAGTGTGGTCTCGACGACGCGACCTACTGTAATTTCGAGAATGAGGACGCGAACATCTCACTGCGGCGTGCCCGGACCGTCCTTGAACGGTTCGAGACGCGCCGCCACGAAGCAACAGCGGACCGCGAGCGACTCGACGGCGCCGACTGGGAGACGCTGGAAGCACTCCGCGAACGCTACCACGTGTCGCAGTCGGAACTCGCCGGGGGGACCGAGTACAGCCAGCAGCGTGTTTCGCGGCTGTGGGGCGACGACGCGGCCCTCCGGAACGCTGTCGAGTCCCGGCTGGAGACCATCGCCGCTACCGCCGCATCGACCGACCTCGGTCCGATCCGCGAACTCGTCCACGGCGACGTGAAGTGGCGCCGCGTCGACAGCGTCGAGGCGGTCACGGCGACGGTCGACGACGACCGAATCGAACTGCTCCGCGAGGAACTCGCGGAACTGCTTGGCTGTTCGACCGACGGAGCTGTCGACGAAGCTCGCGACCTGCTCGACGACGAGCCGGCTATCGACGACTGGGCGACGCTACGGCACCGACTCGCCGAGTACGACATCGCCGGTGCGACCCTCGCGGCCGACGTTGGCGTCGACCAGTCGACCGTGTCCCGATGGCTTCGCGGTGTCGTCGAGACCGACCGATTCGAGGCGGTCCGTGGCGCGGCGATGGAGCGAATCACCGCGATGCGGTCCCGACTGGCGACCACGCTCGAGGAACTCGAGGCCCGGCAGAGCCCGAGCGTCTACGACCTCACCGTCGCCGGCACCCACAACTTCGTCGCGAACGGGATGATCGTCCACAACTCCGAGGACCGTTCGGCGATGCACGAGGCCCTCGAACAGCAACGCATCAGCGTCTCGAAGGCGGGTATCAACGCCACGCTCAAGTCCCGTTGCTCCCTCCTCGGTGCGGCAAACCCGAAGTACGGCCGCTTCGACCAGTACGAGCCCATCGGCGAGCAGATAGACCTCGAACCCGCCCTCATCTCGCGGTTCGACCTCATCTTTACGGTCACCGACAAGCCCGACGAGGAGAAAGACCGGGACCTCGCCGAGCACATCGTCCAGACCAACTACGCGGGCGAACTCCACACCCACCGGACGAACAACCCGACCTCGAACTACACCGAGGAGGAGGTCGACACCGTCACCGACGAGGTGGCTCCGACCATCGAACCGGAACTCCTGCGGAAGTACATCGCCTACTCGAAGCGGAACTGCTTCCCGACGATGACCGAGGAGGCCAAAACCCGCATCGAGGACTTCTACGTGGACCTGCGGATGAAAGGCCAGGACGAGGACGCGCCGGTGCCGGTCACGGCCCGGAAGCTGGAGGCGCTCGTCAGACTGGCGGAGGCCTCCGCTCGCATCCGCCTCTCCGATACCGTCGAGGAGAGCGACGCCGACCGCGCGGTAGAGATCGCCCACTACTGCCTGAAAGAGATCGGTGTCGACCCGGAGACGGGCGAGTTCGACGCCGACGTGGTCGAGACGGGCACCTCCAAGAGCCAGCGCGACCGCATCCAGAACATCCGCGGCATCATCAACGACATCGAGGACGAGTACGACGAGGGCGCGCCCATCGACGTCGTCGTCGAACGCGCCGAGGAGGTCGGCATCGACGAGTCCAAGGCCGAACACGAGATCGAGAAGCTCAAACAGCGCGGCGAGGTGTACGAACCCCGCACCGACCACCTCCGAACCACCTGATGGACCGAATCAGCGCTCTCAGAAACGTCGAGGACGCGCTGGCGGCCTTCGAGCGGGGCGACTGTTCGCTGTCGGAGCTGGAGGCGGACGTGCGCGGCGTCCTCAGAACGTACGCGGCCGACTTCGAAGGGGAGATGCAGGCCTACCGAGCGAGCGGCGCCGGCCGGGCTGACGGGCTGGTCGTCCTCGCGGCCTCGGCGCCGGAGGCCCGCGACCGGGTCGCCGCACTGGTAGAGGAGCCCGGCGAGTTCACCGTCTCCCCGGTCGAGTGATACTGGTGGCAGTACCAAACTGACGGAATTCGCCACCCGAGGGTGGCGAATCTCTTTACGAACGTACAGCCACCAGTATGACCCCCGTGCGAGGGAAGCTGTTTTAATGACAGCGGATGAGAGACTACTCGATGAGTACGCTCCGTGAGGCGGTCGGTGACGCCACTGCGGCGCTGGTGTGTACGTCGTCGATGGGTCCCGAAGATAGCTGCGTGGACCTGCTCTCGGAAACGACGCCGGAGACGACCGTCCTCTGGGTCACCTACAGCCGGCCGCCGTCGGCCTGTGTCGAGGCCTTCCGCGCGGCCGAGGCGTCGGGGTCACTCTCGGTCATCGCCGTCGGCGATATGCCGACCGACGCCGACGTGACGGTCAAGACGGTGTCGACGCCGGACGACCTCACCGGGCTGGGAATCACGCTCAGTCAGGCCCTCTCGACCCACGAGAACGCCGTCGTCTGCTTCGATTCGCTGACGGTGTTGCTCCAGTACGTCGACACGGAGACGGCCTACGAGTTCCTCAACGCGCTCACCGGCCACCTGTACGCGGCCGGCGCCAGGGCGCACTTCCATATCGACCCCACTGCCCACGACACCCGGACCGTCGATGCGCTCGCGTCGCTGTTCGACGCCATCGTCGAGCGCGAGGACGGGGCGTGGTCGGTCCGACGGCGGAACTTGTTGCAGTAGAATCGACGCAAAATTTAATCCGGCGTGGACCGACATTCCGGGCAGTGCTGCTGGTCGTCACCTACACGCGGGCGGCACGCCGCGACCTCCGGAACGTCTGCCGGGCCCACGAGGGGTCGGTGGTCCGGCAGTTCGGCCGGGCCGCGCTGCTGTCGGGGACGGAGTTCGGCGCGTTCCAGGCGCTCCGGCTCCGCGAGAAACACGGGCTGGACGTCCAGCTAGAGCGCGTTCGCCCGTTCGAGCCCGAGGACGTCCCGGCCCGCGTCCGCGAGGCCGCCAGGGCCTACGAGAACCGCGAGGTCGCCTCGATACCGTACCGCCAGTTCGCCGACGGACGCGAGCTTCCCGCGCCGGACCAGCTACGGGGTGAGGAGCTGTGAGGCTGCGCGTCTGCGGGACGACCTACGAGGGGCGGGTCGTCGACCTGCGGTGCCAGCCGGTCGCGGGTGGGGACGTGGCCGCGGCGGTTCGGGGCGCGTGGCCCCTGCCGGCCGTCGAGGCTCCGTCGCCGGGCCCGGTGTACGACTACTGCGGGCACGTCCACCCGTCGATGGGGCTCCGGACGAAGACGGCGCTGGCCGCCGCCGCCCGTTCGCGGGGTCACGAGACGGCCCACGACGAGCCCATCGCCGAGCTACGAGACCAGCTGACCGACCTCGACCGGGCCGAACCGACGCTCCCCAGTGCCCGCGAGCCGGTCGACGACGACGCCATCACCGAACTGCGCGAGTCGGCCGCGGCGGCCCGCGGCCGGCTGGAAGCCCGCGAGCGCCTGGACGCCGAGACGGCCGACAGCAGGGCGACCGTCCGCGAGACCACCCAGCGGCTCGCACAGCGGGAGACCGAACGCGCCGCCGCCCGACAGAGTCGCCGGCAGCGACGCGACCGCGCCAGGGAGTACCGGAGCCGACAGGCGGAGCGTCGGCGGCTCGCCGACCGGCTGGCGAACCGTCGGCGGGACGCCCGTCGTGTGCTCGTCGACCGCGTCGCCGACGAGTTCGCGACCGCCGTAGACGCCGTTCCCGGGTCGGCGTCTGACGACCGGCCCGGGGACCCGCTCGACGCGCCGCCGGTCCCGGCCGCGCTGGCGATTCTCCGCCTCGCCACCACCGACGCCCCGGTCGTGGTGGCGACCGACCGATTCCGGAGCCCGACGGCGGCCGCCGACTGGCTGGGCGCGCCGGTCGTCCGGTGCTGAGGTTTAAATCCGAGCCCGGGACCACCACGTCCCATGGTTACGTTCGACTGTTCGGCCAGCCACCACGACGGGGTGACGCTGGTCACCGTCCACCTGCGTGCGCTCGAAACCGCCACGCGGGTGACCGTTCGGAACTGCCTCGACGGCCCGGTGTGGCCCCCGCGCAGCGAGGGGATGCCCGAGGCCGGCTGGTCGGCCACAGGGTTCTCGGGCGTGCTCGCTCCCGGTTCGCACGCGCTGGGGTACGCGACGCCGGCCCGGCCCGAGGGGACGCCGGCCGAACTCGCCGATGTGGTCGCGGTGCCGGACGCCGACCCGGTGGCGGAGCGTAGCGACCGGCCCGCCGACGTGGTCCGCGAGCTCGGTGACCCGTCGCCCCCGGCCGACGCCGTGCCGGCCGCTGGGCCCGAGCCCTCGTCGCCGACCGCGAACGACGCCGGGCCACGGACCACGCCCGACAGCGAGGCGCAGTCGTCTGCGTCCCTGGCAGCCGCGGCCGTGGACGACGGCGCGCCGGCCGACCGCGATGGCGCCCATCGCGAGGCGGACGCCGAGGGCGACCACACCGCACAGCTCCCACCGGAACTCGGCCCGTGGCTGGCCGAGATGGAACGGCGGGCCGACGCGGCCGAGACGCTCGCAGCCGCCGAGACCCTCCCGGAGGCGACGCGCGCGGTCCGGGAGGCGGGAGGGCTGGCCGAGGTGCGGACGCTGGCCGACGCCGGAGACGAACGCCGGCTCAGACTCGTCGCCCGGCGGGCGCGCCGGCTCGCCGACCGGCGGGCGGGCGCGACGATACCGGTCGAGACGCTCTCGACACTCGCATGATTCTGGCCGTCACCGGGGGCAAGGGCGGCGTCGGCAAGTCGACGGTCGCGTACAACCTCGCGGCCCAGTTAGACGGCTGTGTCGTCGACGGCGACCTCGCCATGGCGGATTTGCCGGCGGGCCACGGCCCGGACCTCCACGACGTGCTGGCGGGCCGGGCGACGCCCGCCGAGGCCGTCCGCGAGGACGGGCCGGTGACAATGGTCCCCTGTGGCCGGACGCTCGCCGGAGCACGGGCGGTCGACCCGACGAAACTGGCCGACACGCTCGAACGGCTCGACCGAACCCACCGCTGGGTCGTGGTGGACTCGCCCGCCGGCCTGCGCGCGGACGTGGGCCTGCCGCTGGCCGTCGCCGACGCGGCGGTGCTGGTGACGACCGACTCGACCGCCGCGCTCGCCGACGCGCTCCGGGTGCGCGAACTCGCCCGGGAACTGGGCGCCGGGCTCTGCCGGGTGGTGCTCAACCGCGTCGGTGCCGACCCGGCGACTGCCACCGTCGCCGACCGGTTCGGGGCGCCCGTCGTGGCAGTCCCCGACAGCGACGCCCTCGCGACGGCCCAGCGCCACGGCCGCCCCGTCGACCGGACCGCGCCCGACTCCGTGGCGGCGGCGGCCTTCGAGAATCTCGCCGCGGCCGTCTACGC
>Ga0136591_1000071_pt1 | contig 46597 bp, 37 predicted proteins | sample AntRauMFilla3767_FD_104929 | JGI IMG/M metagenome (GOLD analysis project Ga0136591, IMG submission 104929) | Saline lake microbial communities from Rauer Islands, Antarctica - Metagenome Filla 3 #767 | ecosystem: Environmental > Aquatic > Non-marine Saline and Alkaline > Saline | place...
AGCTACCAACGCAGTTTCTGCACGTTGGAGGTAGGTTTCTGACGTCTCATCCAGTTGCTCCAACTGCACGCAGCCCATCCGGGTATCCAGGTGTACAGAAATGTTTTTATACTTGAAGGGTTCATGCAGATCTTCTGCAAGGCTATAAAGAACCGAGTTTAATTTACTTTTATCAACTGTGAGTAAAACAGCCAGCTGTTCGGCCCCTGTTCGGTAAACCTCCTGGTCTTCCAGGCGTTGATTCAGCCTGGCGTTCATTTCATTCACGGCCTCTTCAATGACCGCATATCCAAAGGATGATTTCAGTTCGACCCCATTTTCAAAAGAAATCACCACCAGAAACAGAACACCACCATTCTCTTTCTCTCTGGACAATTCACTGAGGCGACGCAACACAGCCTGGCGATTGGGCAAGCCGCTTTCACTGTCCCGCTCAGCCAGCCATTTCAGATGTTTGAGATAAGTTTTGGCGGCATCGCTGGCCACACCACTGAGAAAACCGATCAAGGTGAAAAAACCCATACGGTAAAGCCAGTTATGGGTTGCCTGCATTTCACCACTGACCACTTCAATTGGCATCATGGGCCCCAGAACCAATCCACCCACCACCCCGGTCAGAATACCGCCCTTAAAGCCAAAGACGAGGCCAGCAAGTACAATGGGAAGGTACATGGAGTGGGAGTAAACATATTTGATACCACCAGTGGTATACACCAAGACAGTGACACCAATAATCAGAAGCACCAGAAGGGGTAATACAGAGAGGGGAATCAAGCGCTTATGATAGTCCAGCTCTTCAAACATCCAAGCTTTGTTCATGTTTAACTCCTTATTAAACCAAGAACCCTGTTCTTTCCTGTTCCTGAGTATCAATCTCAGCAGTCCAGAATAAAAATTGCAAGAATTTAATGTATATTTAATGTTTCATAATTTGAAAGTCATAAGGCCAGCAAATGCCCGCTATATATCAGCCCCAAACACCTCGCCTGCTGCTCAGGCAATGGCAACCTGAAGACCGCAAACCCTTTGCGGCCATGAATGCTGACCTGGAGGTCATGAAATATTTTCCACGCACTTTTGGCCAGGCCGAAAGTGACCGCATCGCACAACTATGTGAGCAGATAATCGAACAGTTGGGCTGGGGGTTCTGGGCGCTGGAATTGAAGGAGACCGGAGAATTCATCGGTTTTACCGGCCTGCATGCACCCACCGATCCCCTGCCCTTTGTACCCTGTATTGAAGTGGGCTGGCGTCTGGCTAAAAACCATTGGGGAAAAGGTTATGCAACTGAAGCGGCGCAGGCTGCCCTCAAGATGGGGTTTGAGCAGCTGCATCTGGAGGAGATTTTATCCTTTACGGCTGAGGGCAACCAGGCTTCTGTGGCTGTCATGCAGCGTCTGGGTATGGAGTTTGTTGAAAATTTCGAGCATCCAGCCCTTCCTGAAGGTCATCCATTAAAGCCTCATCTTTTATACAAAAAGGTGAACCCCGACTTTTGTTAAGAAGCTCCTTTAATTGAATCCCAGCGTATTACTCAGTTTGTTTTGATACATCGCTTTATCCGCCAGGTTTAACAACTGATCAATATCCGTGGTGTCTTCCGGGTAGATGGCATATCCCAGACTGATACCTGGGATAATCGTTTTGCCCTGACTTAGAACGATGGGTTCAACGGCCGATCTCAAAAGCTTCTGGCAGTACTGCTCGGCAAGCTGACGATCCTGCAAACCTGGTAACAGGATCACAAATTCATCGCCCCCGACCCGGGCCAGAGTATCCTGGTGGTTCACAGTAGCCAGCAGGCGGCGTGCCAGGGTGATCAAAACCTCATCGCCGGCCTGATGTCCCCAGGTATCATTAATCTGTTTGAATTTATCCAAATCAGCCACGACAACGGTAAAACCCAGGTTTTGTTCCTCGGCCTGAAGTTTAACCTGTTTGAAATGCTGACCGAGCAGTTTGCGGTTTGCCAGACCTGTCAGAACATCATGATGGGCCTGATATTCAAGCAGATGATGGCTTTTCTGTAGCTCCCGGTTAGCCTCCTCCAGAGCTGCAGTTCTTTCCACAACCCGCGCCTCCAGTTGGCGCTCACTTTTTTCCAGGGTTTCCACCATTTCCTGACGTAATTGAATTGACTGAGCCTGGGCTTCATCCCTGGCCTGTTGAATTCGGTTGATGCGATCTGCCAAAGCCAAAGACAACAACAGCATTTCCAATGCCGAGCCGATCAACAAGGCATTCGAGGTCAAAAAATTGGAAGGCAGCAAACCCAGGTTATGCAGGGAAATCACCAGGACTCCGGTCAACAACGCCACCCAGGCCAGGACAAAAAAACGGGCGCCCGGTTGGCGGTGGTAAAAACTGACCGCACCCAGAGACATGGCAGTAAAGGCAAACACCAGAGAGATCAGGTTAACAGCGATTGCAGCCTGGTAATAAGACCCGAAAACCGCTGTCAGAAAAGTCAGGGCATAACTCAGGCTGATCAAAGGCATCAACCAGCCCAGACGCAGACGACGCGGTGTATTGCCCAAAAAACCATGCACAAAAAGAGCACCAAAAAAACCTGCAGCGGAAACCCCGCCTGTCGGTGACAAATGAGCCAGCCAGGCGTTATCCGGCCAGATAAACTGCCCGGTAAAACCGGTCAACCCCGCCTGCCCCACGGCCAGGGTACTGATAAAGGCAACATAGGTAAGGTAAAGGGGATCGCGCAGGGATAGAAAAAGAAACAGGTTATAAACCAGCAGGGCAACCAACAAGCCATAGTAAGCACTGAGCAACGAATAGCTCAATTGATCCTGCTGCCAAAGGGCATCCGGTCGCCAGAAGGTTACCGGCACACTCAGTGTGCCTTCAGAAGCCACCTGCAAATAGAGGGTGTAATCCGTCTCAGGATGAAGGGTCAGATCAAAAACCGGATGCCGGTGATGAAAAGAACGCTGGCTGAAAGTCAGCAGATCACCTGAACGTTGATGCTCATACTCCTGCTGGTTGGCTGAAAGGTAAAGTTCAATCCGATCCAGGGAGGCATGGGCTATTTCCAGAAGCCAACGCTCCGGCAAGTCCTCTGGGGTGGAAAAATGCAGCCGCATCCAGACTTCATCCTGGGTCAAACCAAAATTGGTGACCGCAGGCTTCCCGGCTTGTGCAGCCTCAAAAGCGCCTTCAGCATCCAGAGCCTGCACTTCGTCCAAAGTCAAAGGCTGACCGGAGTGGCGATAAATAGAAAAATGACTGGATGAAGACTGTCGGGCTTCCTGACTCATCACCCAGCCTGGCTCTTCCTGAGCGAAACAGTAAGAAGAAGTCAGCAAAACCAGACCGATGAAACCCAGCCAACGCCCCAAATAACGGCTTTTCCTCATAGTGTCGATCAGCACCTGAATAATCCCTGGCTCAGAGTATTAAAATGTAAGTTAGAGACGTTATATTGCTACTTCATGCAATATATTTCAACTTTCCGTTACATTGACTGCTTCAGAATCCTGGTCAGTAAAAACCTGGTTCAATATGGACTGCTCAATAAAGCTTTTTTGTGCAGCCCGTACCGGTACTCTGACCACCAGATGAATTTCTTCAGCATCAGGAAATTGCAGCGTGACCCTGGGTTCAACACTGGGAATCTCCAGACCAAGGCGACTGGAAAGACGCTGCATATAACGTTTGGCTTCATCCAGATAGGGAGCTGATTGTTGCTCGGCTGCCTGAGTCAGCTTGTTTTTAATCTCCTGCCAGGGGTCTGTACGCAGCAGGGGCAGAGTAAAAACATGCAGTACAAACTCCCCGGTAAAGCTTTCATTGACCACTGGCTCAGCCACGAAAAGTGCATTGGGCAACACCAGGGTTCGCCCGGTACGCTGGTGAGTCAGTTTGCCCGGCCCCACTTCCATCAAGGTGGTGGTCAGAAGGTTCTGATCAATCACGTCACCTCGAAAATCCTTGATCTGAATACGGTCACCAATATCAAAAGTGCGTGCAGCGGATTTGAGCAGGCTGCCGGTCAAACACAGGATCAGCTCCTTGGTGGCCACCACCAGGGCCACAGCAATGGCCACCACGGACAAGGCCAGTGTACGCAGCTCCTCACCCCAAATCATGAACAAACCCAGAATCCCCAGGAGCAAAAGAGCATTGCGGGATTGCACCAGCCATTTGCGCCGGGATTCACTGGGCAAAAGACTGCGCCGAATCAGCCGGGAAAGCAGACCCTGAAGCACCAGAAGCACAACCACCAGCACCAGACTCAGCAACAGTAAACGCATACCACCGTAGGATAAAAAGGTCTGGCTGACCCAGTGGTGAATGGATTCCAGCATGATCAAAATAACTCTTCAGGTTGGCAAAGCCCCATCATACAGTGGGGCGGGTGGAGGTTTCCAAAAGCAATTGATAAAAGGCCAGATCCAGCCAGCGATCAAACTTGTAACCTGCATGCTTAATCGTTCCGGCATGAAAAAACCCCAAGCTTTCATGCAAAGCAATACTGGCCTGATTCGTGGCATCAATGCCACCCACCAATACGTGGTATCCCTGCCTTTGTGCTTCCTGTATCAACGCCTGCATTAAAACGCGGGCAATCCCCTTGCCTTGATGATCTTTATGGATATAAACCGAATGCTCAACCGTGTACTGGTTGGCAGGCCAGTTACGGAAGGGACCATAGCTGGCAAAACCCAGCAAGGAACCCGCATCATCAAAAGCACCCATGACCGGATAATTTCCGGCTTCTTTGGCTTCAAACCAGGCCACCATATTTTGCAGACTGCGAGGCTGGTAATCATAAAGAGAAGTGGTATTTACAATCGCCTCATTCAAAATGGCAAGTATCTCAGAGGCTGTTGCAGCAAAGGTGCAGGGTTTTATTTGCATGGTTTCCTAGGGGTCCACTTTACCGTGTCCTGAATTAACTCCTTCAGTCTTTGCAAGGCATCTTCCTTGTTCATTTCCTGGGTGCGAAAATGTTGTGCCTTGATCACGGATGGGCTGGAGTTCAACTTCCCACCCGGCAATCTGGATGTCGGATGTAATATTGAGCAAAATCACCTCAGGCCAGCACAACCTGGTCTCTGCCACCATTCTTGGCGGTGTACATGGCGTTATCAGCCCGGGCAATCAAGGTATCGGCTGTATCACCAGGGATGTACTCAGCAATACCCGCTGAGCTGGTCTGTCCTTGGGGAGTCCATCCGTGATACCACCTGCCAACAACCAACGCCAGGCATCACCGCCCTGGGTAGAATCAGACTTGTTGTGGAGTTGGTTCATCAAGCAGCCTGTCTTCCTTTTGTTGTTATTTAATTTCATCTTTAATTAAGAGCATAGCTTGTCACAAAGGCCAGGTTTTGCAAAGTTACAGATCAAATAATGACCTCTTATCAAGGCTCTTTAAGAGCCAGCGGGTAACCTTGCATGATTTCATCGGCACTGATTGCTTTGGCAAACAGGTAGCCCTGCCCGGTTTGGCAGCCCAGTTCATACAATACATTGCGCTGCTCCTGGGTTTCTATGCCTTCGGCCACTACCGAGAGATTCAGGGAATCAGCCATGGCCATAATGGTTCGGGCAATCGCCTTGTCATCCTGGCAGGAGGCCACTTCATTAACAAAAACCCGGTCTATCTTTAATTCATCAATGGAGAAGCGACGCAGGTGTGCCAAGGAGGAATAGCCCGTACCAAAATCATCAATACTGATATGCAGCCCCATATCCTTCAGTTTGCGCAAAACCTTCTGCGCCTGTTCCGGGTCGACCATCAGAGCCGTTTCCGTCAGCTCTAAAACCAGCAATTCAGGGGGGAGTTGATATTTTTCCAGTAAACTCTGGATAGATTGTGCGATGTCACAACGGCGGAATTGCTCGGCAGATACATTGATAGACACCCGAGGTATTGAGTAGCCCTGCTCTAACCAGGCCGCAGCCTGGCAACAGGCGGTGTCTGCAACCCACTCACCAATGCTATCAATAAGTCCGGTCTTTTCTGCCAGCGGGATGAACTTGTCCGGCGGAATTAGCCCCATTTCTGGGTGACGCCAGCGTAATAGTGCTTCCACACCAGCCAGCTTGCCATCAGACAGGGACAGTTGTGGCTGATACATCAGGAACAGCTCATCTAGCTCAATCGCCTGGCGCAGACCATTTTCCAGTTGTAGGCGCTCATCAGCCGATTGTCTCAGGTCATTGGTAAAGAAATAGTGGGTGCATTTACCGACATCCTTGGCTTTATACATGGCACCATCGGCATGCTTGAGCAGAGTATCCGCATCCTCACCATCTTCAGGAAACAGGCAGATGCCGATACTGGCACTGATATGAATAGCCTGCCCAGATAAAGACATCGGAGTCGCCAGCGCTGCAGCTATCCGTCCGGCGGTTATCTCCGCCTCTGTATTGTTTGCACCTTCAAGCAGCAGAGCAAACTCATCACCACCGAAGCGAGATACGGTATCGGCACCACGGACACAGTGACGCAAACGGGCGGCCACTTCCTTAAGCAGGTTATCACCGGCCTGGTGACCAAGTGAGTCATTGATAACCTTAAAGTTATCAAGATCGACAAAGAAAACTGCCGCGCGGGTATCCCGCTCACGACGCGCTTTAATCACCATCTGGCGTACGCGGTCAAGAAACAGGCCACGATTGGGCAGGGAAGTCAGCTCATCGTGGGTGGCAAGAAATTCGATACGCCGCTGAGACTCTTTTACTGTGGTTATATCACTGAAGATCCCAACAAAATTGATAACCTTGCCATCCGTGTCTTGCACTGTGTTGATGGTCAGCCATTCGGGATAAATCTCACCATTTTTGCGCTGGTTCCATACCTCACCTTGCCACCAACCCTGATCCTGTAGTGTATCCCACATGCTCTGGTAAAACTCCTTGTCATGGCGGCCCGAGCTGAGGATTGCCGGTGTATGGCCAATAACCTCAATCGCTTCATACCCAGTCACCTTGGTGAAGGCATCATTGACGGTCAGAATATTCTGCGATGTATCGGTAACCACAATTCCTTCGCCGGCACGATCAAAAACCCGTGCAGCTAGGCGCAGCTGCTCATCGGCATGTTTGCGTGAGGTAATATCAATGGATTGGGTACAGATGCTCTGAACAACGCCATCGGCATCCAGCAGAGGAAAGCGCATCGACATCAGATAGTGTTCACCATCCAGAAAATCAATCACATCCTCAGATTCTATGGGTTCCGCCCGACGTGCAACGTCCAGTTCCCGGCCCCGCAAGGCTTCCGAGATATCATCCGGGAAGAACTGCGCATCGGTTTTACCAATCACATCGCTGCTTTTCAGGCCAAAGACCTTCTCAAACTGGGCATTCACAAACTCATAGCGACCTGCCAGATCCTTGAGGGTGATGATGGTGGTCGAGTTACTCATAATAGCCATCAAACGCTGACGACTTTCACGGATTTCCCGCTCTTGATTCATCTGTTCCGTTTGATCCATCAGGGCAATAATGGCACCCCGTGCACCAGGCTGCAGAGCTTGCTCATAGGGCGCGATATGCAACAGGTAGTGGCGATCGTTGGTATAAACCGGCTCTTCAATGGTTATGTTTTCGTCAATGGCCTGATGAACCCAGGCCGAGAAGTCTCTCATCCCTTTGGGCAAGCGCAACGCCGGGACAGTTTGACCAACGGACCTGCCGACCAGCGAAAAGATATCCGCAGCAGGGCTGTTGAAACGAGTCAGCTCCATTGCAGTATTACAAACCAGAATTGGAAAGCCGACACTGTTCTGGATTTTCTCCAGATCATTTAATGCCTCGGCCAGCTCAGCCGTGCGCTGCTGCAATTCATCATTAACCGTAGTCAGTTCTTCGTTGGTAGACTGCAGCTCCTCGTTGGATGACTCCAGCTCTTCGTTGGACGATTGCAACTCCTCATTAGCAGCCTGAACCTCTTCATTAAGCGCCTGCATTTCCTGGTTTGAGGTTTCCAGCTCTTCAATGACGGTTTGCAGGCGCTCGCGGGTAATGGTCAATTCGTCTTCCAGCACTTTGACGTCTCGCACTTCCTCGGCATCATGCGAAGGTACCACCTCCAGATCAGACCCCTGAGGTTCGGGTAATTCCTCAAAACAAATCAGAAAATAGGTATTGCTAACCCCTGGCTCTAGCGGGTGCGCCACCATACGTGCATGGATGACGCCATCCGCTGCTTTGATTTTGCGTGGTCTTGCATGAACCCCTTCAAGTTTGCGTTCCACCTGGTGAATCAATAATTGCAGATCTGTACGAAATTCCGGCTTGATCAAGTGTTGCAGGTTGGTGCTGGGTCTGCCTGCACTGATCCCCAGGTAGGAGGATACATCACCGTGGATATGCTGAATTTCATAGCCGGAATTAATCAGTACCGCAGGAGGAACATACTGTTTTATGGCGACATCAAGGAGGCGCTGTTCACTGTCTGAAGTTTGGGAAATATTGGGTCTCTGATCGCGTACTTCGGGAAGGCGAAAGCTCGTAGAAACCAGGCGTCCCTCACCTTCCTGACGGCGAAACAGGTGAGCGGATTTATCGGCTGGAACAAACAGGTTTTCCTGCTGGAAAATTCCTTCTGATTTGCCAAGAAAGAGCAAGCCGCCTTCTTTCAACCCATAGTGGAAGGTGGACAGCACCTTGGCCTGCAACTCTGCATTAAAGTAGATCAGCACATTGCGACAACTAACCAGATCAAGTCGCAGGAAAGGGGGATCTTGAATAATATCCTGACGCGCAACCACCACCATTTCACGCAGGGTACGTGAAACTTCAAAGTGATTACCCGTAGAGCGGTTAAAATAACGGCTCAGCAGCTCTTCGCTCATATCACCGAGCACACTTTCGTTATAAGAACCACGACGTGCAATAGCCAAGGCATTCATATCAATATCAGTGGCAAAAATCTGGATACGGTAATGCACCAGGTTGGGACCCAGCAGTTCGGCAAGCAGGATGGCAAGGGTATAGGCTTCCTCCCCTGTTGCACATCCGGCCACCCAGAGACGTATCTCATCACCCGGCTGCTTATCCTGCAGCATGGCTTTTAAGGATGCGCGCAGCACTTCAAAGGCTTCACGGTCACGGAAAAAAGCAGTAACCGAAATAAGGATATCCTTGCACAGCTGGTCCAACTCATCGGTATCACTCTCGACCAGAACCAGGTAATCCTCCAGGCTGCTCATCCGGCGCGCCGCAAGACGACGTTCAATACGCCGGATTACCGTACCTTCCTTATAGCCGCCAAAATCAATACGCGTTTGCTGTTTGACCCTCATCAACAGCTTTTTCAGCGAGGTGGCTGCCGTAGCCGGTGCCGAGTCCAAAGAGACAGCACCATGAGTGTGTGTGATCATGGCTATCTCAGTGGCAATTGACTCAGGTGTTAATACCGCATCAACACAACCGGTATCTACCGCAGCCTGGGGCATACCGGAATATTTGGCTGATTCAGGTTCCTGGGCAAAGGTAAACCCACCGGCAGCCTTCACCTCGCGCAGGCCTGCGGCTCCATCCGTTCCAGTACCGGAAAGAATCACCGCAATAGCATCCTCACCCTTGCAATTGGCCAGCGAGGAAAAAAAGGTATTCACAGAGGGGCGAGGAAGAGTTTTGCGGGGGCCTTCAATCAGCGAGAACAGACCTTCTTCCAACACAAGATTATGACTGGGGGGCGTCACATAGATGGTATCCGCCTGAGGCAGAACTCCATCTTCGACCTCCAATACCGCCATGGCCGTTTCCCGCCCCAGTAGTTGCACCATCATACTGCGATGGGTCGGTGAAAGATGTTGAATGACCACATAGGTGGCACCCAGGTCCGTGGGCAAGGCGCTGACGAGATTGGTCAATGCCTCCAGCCCGCCTGCAGAAGATCCGATACCAACAATATAAGGGCGTTTACCCGTAGCAGCCGCTTCAGGCTTGCTTTGTGACTTGTTTCCTTGTTTTTTTATTGTTGTTGTGGTCTTACGCTGAACCCGCTTGGCTGCTGCGGCTCGTTGTACTGTCACTCAGCTGTGCTCCCCTCATAATCATCATTTTGTGCATAAATATGCAATCCAACTGACCCATAAAAACCATCCTGAGTGCTGTGGATGCACATATAGTTAAGTCAAGCCAATCCTACACAAAACGAAGGGGAATAGCCAAAAATAGGGTTAAACACCTGGCTCTTCTTTTGAAAACAGATACTTAAGAAATCGCTCCGGCCCATTCAGAAATGTCTTGGTGATCTGAAAAAGGTGCAGGGTTTTATTTGCATGGTTTCCTAGGGGTCCACTTTACCGCGCAGGTTCTTGATTTGACCCCGTCGAGTTTTCTGATCCACCCGCCGCCGCTGGGAGCCTTTAGTGGGCCGGGTTGCCCTGCGTACTTTCACGGGCTTAACCGCGTCCTGAATTAACTCCTTCAGTCTTTGCAAGGCATCTTCCTTGTTCATTTCCTGGGTGCGAAAACGTTGTGCCTTGATTACGATGACTCCTTCATGAGTAATGCGCTGGTCGGAAAGCTTCAGCAACCGCTCCTTGTAGAAGGGTGGCAAAGACGAGCGCCGGATATCAAAGCGCAAATGCACCGCCGAAGCAACCTTGTTCACATTCTGCCCACCCGCGCCCTGGGCACGAATCGGCTGAAAGTCAAACTCCCAATCGGCCAGGTGGATCTCTGGAGTAATTTCGAGCAAAAGAGCCTCTTGAATAAACTATTTGTAACCATGGAAAAACCCCGGATCCGAAGACCCGGGGTTTTGTTTTCCAGTTTGATTGTACCTAAAAAGATCAGTGGCCGCTGGTATCCTTGCCGTGGGGATCAAAGACACTCTTGTCTGCCTTACCTTCAACCGTCAGGAAGCCAGCCAGCCCACGTTCAGCCCGAGAGAGGGCGTGGTCAACCAGGATATAGCGCCCGGGATAATCCACGTCAAACTCGACCATGGTGGAGCCACCAGGAGCCACTGTTGTAGTTTGCACATTGTGCAGCGGCGGATCCGTCAAGGCCCCTTCATGGTAAACACGGTCGAAAATTTCCCCAATCACATGGAAAGAGGAGGTTGCATTCGGCCCGCCAACACCAAAGAAGATCCGCACCGTTTCACCGACCTGGGCGGTCATCTTGTGAGTGCTCTTGAGCGAATTCACCGAGCCGTTGAAGATCATATACTCGAAGTCTTCATCCAACAGCTTATCGATTGAAAAGGACAACTCACCTCGGGTACCAAAATCCTCTGCAGTATAAAGCTCGCCCTGCATCACATAGAATTCCCTGTCCACCGGATCCAGACCACCTTCCGGCTCGACCAGAATCATCCCGTACATGCCGTTGGTGATATGGTGTGCCACCATGGGTGTTGCGCAGTGGTAGACATAAAGCCCCGGCTGCAATGCCTTGAAGGTAAAGCTTTCGGTCTGACCTGGCGCGGCCTGGGTCACCGCAGCACCACCACCCGGCCCGGTAACAGCATGAAAATCCACCGAATGGATCATTGTCGAGCTTTCAGGGTTTTTCAGGTTGATTGTGACGGTATCGCCTTCACGAACACGCAGGAAAGGCCCGGGTACAGTGCCATCAAAAGTCCAGAACTTATAGCTGCTGCCATTATCAAGCTTGCCCACTTTTTCCACCGTTTCCAGTGTGTACTCCAGCTTTGTAGGGCCACGATCACCAATCGGATCAGGCAGATCCATTGGAGACAGGGTCATATCGGCAGCATCCGTATCGGCTCCCATTCCTCCTTCACCAACAATGATCTTGCCTTCCATCCCGGCTGGACGGTGACCTGGGACTGAACACCAATAGAAGAACTCACCTTCCTTGTTGGCACGAAAGGCAAGCACGGTACTGGCCCCCTGCCCGGACACCTGATCCGACCTGGCATTATTGAAATCCGGAGCAACGATATCATGCAATGCACCGTCACCATTGATCATATTGATTTGCACCATCGCACCCAGCTCAACATTCAGCGTGGGGTTAACCTTGCCATCAATCTCACCACCCTGGCCGATATAAACCAAGCGGCCATCGGCAATGGCCGTGCGCAGGGTAAAGGTCACATCAGGGGTGTACTTGGCGGAAGAGTCGGCTGCTGAGGCAACCCAAGGGGTAAACATGACTGCCACAAATAGCAGCAGATAGTTCAGGACTTTGAGTCTCATACGCTTCTCCTGTTGAATTGCTTAAGAGATCAGATTCGTAAGGCAATTGATCCCATATGCACAGATGTAGAACAGAAGAAAGCAAAAAACAAAGTACATTAGTCAAGTATTATGTTGATCACCTGTTTCCTTCAACCTTTCAACTTGGTGACAACACAGTTGATTTTTCCAACTTCTGTCATGATGTTCTCACGAATTGTGGCAGGTGCCCCGTTTTCTCCACAGTCATCCATTACTCGACACCGGGTTAAACATCGGACCCTTCTTCTGAAAACAGAAGTTTTAGCATCCGCTCCGGCCCATTCAGGAAAGTTTTGGTGATCTGGTAATGATCAGTATCATAGTAGTCCACTTCCCGAATGCCATCTCCCTCGAACTGGTACAGGGTAGCGCCTGGATAGGCCATAAGAATCGGCGAGTGCGTGGCAATCAGAAACTGGGCATGGCGCGGAACTTCAAGCTCATTAATAATTCTCAGGAAAGCAAGCTGTCTTTGTGGTGACAGGGCGGCCTCCGGCTCATCAAGGATGTAGAGTCCGTGTTCAAACCGATTTTGGAAAAGTGCCAGAAAGGACTCACCGTGAGATTGTTGATGAAGCGACTTACCGCCGTAAGCCTTGAAACTGGAAATACTGTCGAGATAGCTGGCGAAGTTGTAAAAGCTCTCCGCACGCATGAAAAACCCTTCGGTCATTTTAGGCAGCCAGGAGAGTCGCAGAGCCTGCGCCAGCTCTGACCGGTCTTCCCTCGCCTCGCGATAATGGTCTCGGTTTCCACCTTCAGGATTGAAACCGCAGATTTCCGCAAGAGCTTCCAGAAGAGTGGATTTGCCACTGCCATTCTCACCAACAAAGAAGGTCACTGGGGTTGGTAGATCCAGGGCAATTCCGTGACGAAACGCCGGGATATTGAAGGGAAAACCTTTATCCGTCATGCACTCAACGTTGCTGCGTATGCTGCGCAGATAAGGAGCACCTAACCTGCTCCCAGGTGCTGACAAGCTCATCACGGAGATCCTCCACCAAGTATAAAAAGCATTTGACCCAGCCATTTTTCAGGATGCTGGTGTTCGAGGGTGGGGTATGCTTACTTGTTACACCTTGATCTTGTACTTGAGGTCACGTGCTTCGTCTCCAGTCATGCCCCGAAATCCCCAACAGTGAGCCAGTGTTCTTTTATCGTCACCTCAATGTCCACAGGCGAAATGCCCACCTCTGACTCAATCTTACTGAATAACTCTTTGATCAAGGCCTTTTAGGCCTCAGGTGTACGACCCTGCATCATATTGATCTCAATGGCCGTATAAGCGGGGGTTCTACCACCTGGGTAATAAAAGTCATCAGCATCCATTGGGATAAAACGATGAGCCCGCTTGTCTTCTGGCATGCCCAAAACTGATTGCATACACCCGTGAATGACCTCAGAAAGCTAAGCCTTAACCGGGTTAAGATGCTCCTTGATTCCATAGGTGGCTATCACAATGGCCCCTGGAATCTAGCAGCTAAATAAGCTGCCTTAAACCATCACGCGCTTCACTCATTATTGATAATTACCCGATTACGCCCCTGTTTTTTTGCTTCATAAAGCGCTTTATCAGCTTTCTCAAGTAAAACCTGGGGAGTTTCATCCGTTACCGGTTGAGCGTTGCCCCCTACACTGGTGGTCACATGTTCAGCCACTTTGGAGTATTCATGCGGGAAGTGAATTGCTTCCACAGCGGCTCGCAGTTCTTCGGCAACGGTTTGAATCCCTTGCGTATCGGTTTCGGGGAGCAATACCACAAATTCCTCCCCACCATAGCGAGCCAGAAGGTCAGCAGGGCGCTGGATAACTTTCTGCAGCGTTGCAGCAACGGCTATCAGGCATTCATCTCCCTTGCCATGCCCATAGTTGTCATTGAAAAGTTTGAAGAAATCAATATCCAGCATAATCAAACCCAGCGGTTTGCCATTGCGGTTGTGGCGTTTGATTTCCCGCTTCAAAGTTTCATCAAAGCGACGCCGGTTAGCAATTTGAGTCAGGCCATCAATATGAGAGATCGCTTCCAGCTGGTCATTTTTTTCCTTGAGCTGCATGTGGGTTTTGATCCGTGCCTTGATAATATCGGCATGAAAGGGCTTGGTAATGTAATCCACGGCTCCCAGGCTCAAACCTCGAGTCTGGTCTTCCACTTCATCCATGGCGGTGACAAAAATGACCGGTATGGGGCTGGTGACCGGATTATCCTTGAGCTGGCTGCAGACTTCATAACCATCCATTTCCGGCATCAAAATATCCAGCAGTATCAGATCCGGCTGGGTGTTGCTCTGAGCAATTTCCAGTGCTTTCCGGCCTTTGTTGGCAACTTGAATGATATAATCGTCTTTCAACAGGTTAGCCAGAACCTTGATGTTAGCAGCCATATCATCAACGATCAGCAATGTTTTCTTCTGTTGAACTGAAATGGGCTCCTCTTGATTTATGACTCTTCCGGCGGACTGGGTTGAGCTATGGGTAGCTACTGCCACTTGCCGGGTGACCAGCCAGGGTTGCAGATGCTCAAAAAGCTGCTGGCCGGTGAAGGGCTTGCCAAGGTGGTCATCCATGCCTGCTTCCAGAGCCTTGTTGCGATCCTCCACCAGGGAGGCGGCCGTCAAGGCAATGATGGGCAGATCACTGTTGAACTCACGAATTGCACGGGTTGCCTGATAACCATCCATGATTGGCATCTGGATATCCATCAACACTAGATCAAAAGGACTTTCCCGAACCTGGTCAACCGCCTGAGCACCATTTTCAGCCAGAGTCACTTTCAGGCCCATCTGCTCCAACTGCGACTGAACCACCTGCTGGTTAATTGGATGGTCATCGACAACCAGTATTTCTTGTCCACAGAAAACTTCTTCCAGCTCCGGCAATGTAGTACTCTGTTCCCGGTACAAATGGTTCAGAGCATTATACAAACTGGATCGATGAATAGGCTTGGGTAGATACTTAATACCCTCACCAGGAGCAAACCTGATTTCAGACTGTTCATGAGCGGAAACCATCAACATGGTAGGGAGTTGCCTGACCATGCCGGATTTTTGAATCAGCTCCCGTATTGCCCGCAATGCACTCAAGCCATTCATCCGAGGCATTTCCCAGTCCATCAGAATAACGCTGTAGCTTTCCTGCTGCTGCAGACGCTTCTCAACCCGGACGACGGCCTCATCACCATCTTCAGCTTCATCAACTTCAAAATTCCAGGACTCCAGAATTTCATGTAACACCTGGCGGGCAACAGGTTGATCATCTACGACCAGAGCTTTGCAGGAACCTTCTTTACAACGCATGGGTGCCAAGGCTTTTTCAGTGGAAGCCGTCACAATTGGCAGTTGCAGTTCAAATTCAAAACAACTACCAACTCCAGCCTCACTGTCAACATGAATGCCTTCACCACCCATCAATTGCACCAGGTGTTGACTGATGATCAAACCCAGCCCATTCCCCCCATAGCGGCGGGTTATGGAAGTATCCGCCTGGCTGAAAGCCTGAAAAAGTCGTTCTTGCTGCTTGTCTGTCATACCAATGCCGGTATCCCGGATGCTGAATAAAAGACGAGCATTTGTGGAGGTTACATCTCGGGCACTGATATCCAGCTCAACACTGCCCTGCTCTGTAAATTTGATGGCATTGGCCATTAGGTTGGTCAGAACCTGAGTCAGATGCAGAAAATCACCTTGATAGGTTCCCGGCAGATTAGGCTGCAGGCGCAAAACCAGCTCCAAGCCTTTTTCACTGCTTTGCATCGAAAAGAAGGTGGCCAGATGTTTGAGCACTTCTTCAAGGTCAAAGGGTTCGGTTTCAGTTTCCAGGGTTCGGGATTCAATTCGGGAAAAATCCAGCAGGTCATTGACAATACTCAGAAGTATCTGACCTGAACGCAGGATTTGCTGGCTACGCTCTTGAACCTGTGCGGGCAGGTTGGCATTTGCCTGCAATTCACTCAAGCCGATAATGGCATTCAGGGGGGTACGTATTTCATGGCTCATGTTAGCCAGAAAGTCGGACTTGGCCTGGTTGGCGGCATCGGCTTCTTCTTTTGCCTCCTGCAGCTGCTGGCTCTGAACTTCCTGTTTTTCCAACAACTGATTGAAGGCGGCGACCAGCAGACCCACTTCATCTTGAAACTCAACTTTCAATGGCTTGATGGGTGCTTTATTGTCCAGCATGTCACGAACCTGATCTGAGGCTCTTTGCAAACCTCGTAACTGGCTTTTGATCAGCCAGTGGTTAATTAAGCCTGCCAACATCATCAGCAAAACTATGACCAAAGAGATCATCAACATCAGCTCTTTCATGGGTGCCAGTACCTTGGCTTCCGGAAAGGTATGCACCACCAGCCAGTCGTGACTGTTCAAGGGTGTCGCAGTGTAAAGCACTGGTTGCTTCTGCAAACCCGTTGCCTGCCCCTGGAGCTGTTTAGCATTCAGCTGACTTGAAAGTTCATCCATATTCAGCTGTGAAAAACGGTTCATAACCTGGTCTTTCTGTGAGCTGGTCACGACCAGGTCACTTTCCTGATCCAGAACCCAGAGCTCACCCTCATCACCAATCGTTTCCAGGGAAGCATTAATCAGCATATTGTCTTCAGCTAAACGTGTAGAGCCTACAACAAGACCCAGTAATTCATTATTTTCATTGAGGATAGGAGCGCTGATTAAAAAAACCGGAGCCAAGCCACTTCGACCAATCAAAGGGTTGGAGATGTATGGCTGATGAGTTTGTGTGACCTGCTTAAAATAATCACGATCACTAACATTCAAACCTATCCGCCTTTCCATCATGGGGGAAACCAGTATCACTTCCCCCTCTGTATTCATCACCATCACCCCACTGTTGAAATGATCCTGCAACCTGAAGCGTGAATCCAGAATAGCCTGCATGGCTTCTTTTGACAGAAGCTGGCTACCCTCACGCAGCAAAAGGCTCAATCCTTGCAAGGTTTGGGTACGCACCTCCAGCTCCTGGTCGATTTGTCGGGCCACCAGGTCAGTGAGGCTTTGCTGGTGGCCAATCAACAGGCCACGATTATTCTGCAACACCAACCACTGAATCATGGCAGTGAGCACCAAGGCACTGATCACCACCGAAACCAAAGTAGTGATCAATAAGCGTTTACTTACAGTCTGAAATAGTTTATTCAGCATCAGGCGTGCCTTTCTGGAGTTGTGCGATCAATTCGGATAGCAAGTTCTCGGCTTGCTCAAAGTCAAACTCATCCAGGGCCTGACAAAATGCCTGCCAGTTTTCCTGATGGGAATCGGGAAGCTGACGACCCAGCGTATCCAGGTGGCTGTCATCCATAAATTCGCTTTTCTGAACACTCGCCATCAACTTTTGCAGGGAATCAAGGAGCTGCTTCCGGTTACTGTTCACCCCTTCTTCTGAAGAAGTAGACTCAGTTTCCGGCTGACTGTGGTTCTTCAGCCACTGTTGAATAGTCTTTTCAGTTTCCTGGAGGCTCCATTCAAAAACTTGCAATTGCTCATTTTCCGGGGGTAAGGCTTGCTTGAGCTGGCGATCCAGCTCAGTGGCTATCTGTGTCAGTTGCTTCAGTGACAGGTTACCAGCCACACCTTTCAGGCTGTGAACCTGTTTCTGTGCAATCGTGAAGTCTTCCGGTGAGCTGGAAGAATCAAGGAGTTTCCACTCAGGCAGCAAGGATTGATACTCAGGCACACTTTGCTCCAGAAATTGCTGCAACAGCTTGCGATAAAGTGAAGTGTTACCAGCCAGCAGAGCAAGACCGGCATCAGCATCCAGATAAGTTTTTTCACTGGATTGCTCCTGAGAAGCCAAACTTTGCTTTTGTTCAGAAGCCTTGGGCAACTTCTGCACAGTGGCCTTTGGTAACCATCTCGCCAGCAATTGATGCAGATTAACGGATTCAATGGGTTTACCCAGATGCGCATTCATACCGGCATCCAGAGCTTTTTGCTGGTCATCAGCCATGGTGGCTGCGGTCAGGGCAATCACTGGCAGGGAATAGCCCTGTGCACGCAACTGGCGGGTGGCTTCATAACCATCCATCACCGGCATCTGGATATCCATCAACACCAAGTCAAACGTCGTTCTTTTCAGCTCGTCTAGAGCAAGAGCACCATTTTCAGCCAGAATCACTTCCAGCCCCAATTCCTGTAGTTGAGCCTGAGCCACTTCCTGGTTGATTGGATTGTCTTCCACCAGCAATATCCGGCCCTGAAGTTGCTCCAGTTCATTGTGATTAATCGTGCGACTACGAAGCAAAGCTTCCTCCTCTTCCGCTGAGCAACGTGGCAGGGTAAGCATAAAGCTGAAACAAGACCCCTGATGAAGCTCACTCTCCAACTGAATACCGCGACCGCCCATAGCTTCCATTAAGCGTTCACTGATCACCAACCCCAAGCCACTGCCACCATGCATACGGGCCGTTGAACTGTCAGCCTGGCTGAAGACATTGAACAGCTTCTGTTGCTGCTTTTCACTGATACCAATGCCAGTATCCCTGATTAGAAAAGTCAGCTGATCCCATCCATCCGGCATCTGTTGAAGGTCAACCTCCAGATTCACTTCACCCTGTTTGGTGAACTTGATGGCATTACCCAGTAGATTGGTCAGTACTTGGCGCAAACGCAACTCATCACCGATATAGACCTTGGCCAGCTTGTCATCAGAAATAATATTCAGGTTCAGGCCTTTGCGCTGGGCTGAATCAGCAAAGAGGCTGTTCAGGTTATCGAGAAGATCCGGCAAATAGAAAGGCTGAAGGTCAAGTTCCATTTTTCCTGCTTCAATTTTGGAAAAATCCAGAATATCGTTGAGAATCCCCAGTAGTAAACGCCCGGACTGGTGCACCTTATGCAACCGATCCTGTAAAACATCAGGGTTACGCTCTTTGGTACTGAGCTGACTAAGCCCAATAATACCGTTCATGGGGGTACGGATTTCATGACTCATATTTGCAAGAAAATCTGACTTGGCTTGACTGGCCTGGTCAGCCTTTTCCTTGGCGGCCTGTAACTGCACTCCCTGATCCTGCAGGCTTCTAAGCAAAGTATTAAAAGCTTTGACCAGAACACCCACTTCATCTGTGCTTTCCTCAGACAAAGGAGACACTTGCTGTTGCCCTTTATTGATGGCATCCAGAGTATCAGTGGCTCTGGATAAGGGAGCCAGTATTCGACGTAAAAGAACAAATAACAGCAGGCTGACAGCAATAATCGCCAGAAGAGAATAACCCAGCAATGACTGAGTTACCTGCCGAACCGGAGCACGGATAGTTTCTGCCGGAGTGGCTCTGATTACAGTCCAGCCCATCTTCGGTAAATAGGTGCTGGCATAGTAAAACTCACCTTCGTCCTGTTTATCCACCTGACCTCTGGTGTTGCCTTCGCGCAGCGTATCAAAGAGTGGATTAATACCCTCCGGTGGCAGTGACTGCATGGAAAGAGAAGGCTTGCTGGCAGCAACAACCAAGTTATTGGTCTCATCCAGCACATAATAACGGCCACCCTCTTCGATCTTTTCTTCACCCAGCCTGACCAGAAAATTCTTTGATTTAAACAGTGTGATACCAACCAGATAACCCTGAAGTTCCTTTCGTTGATTGAGAACAGGAACAAGAGTGTAAAAGCTGACTTCATCCAGGCTGGAATTCAACCTGGGGGAAGTGATCATGGGTTGTCGGGTAGTACGCAACTCCTGAAAATACTCATTTGTGAAGATATCCAGATCTATACGCCCACTGTTTTTGGGCACCTCAGCCACCACGGTTCCTTCCGGGTCAAAAACAACCAGACCGCCGTTAAAATACTGGGGAGATACCAGAATGGAGGTCTGTAAACGCTCATTGAGCTTCTTTAGGGGCAAAAATCCATCTTTATCCAACAGCATCTCACCCTGATGCTGCAAAGCCCGTTGACGATGAGACAACTCCATTTCAATTTGAAAAACCAGATGATCCGTCTTCTCCTGTTGCTCTTCCAACAGTAGTGCCGACATTTTTTCCGGTAAAACCGTGTTATTCAAGGTAAGCAGTAAGGTCAAGGCACAAAGGGCAAAGATCCCTATGACCAACAAGATGACCTTATGGGCGATTCTCATACGAGGACTCCTGATCGGATCATATTTGTTGATCCATTTATATTTATTTGTTACTTCTTTTTTACCTTATTTAACGGTTTCAGGGCAAATCAGGAGGATAGTTTCCATCGAATGTATGCTTTTAGCTTTCATTCACTTGATTCAAGTCAAGTCCCTTAGCCTAGTAACCACAAAGGGCGTAAGGGCTGTTACCACGAGGGTAAAGGGCCAGATATTGCAGTGGCTTCAGTGTGCTGTTAATGCCACACTTTTCGATCTTCAACCTTGGCTTCCCTCAAGTCACACAAACCCTCGTAGTCGGAAAGGGCTTCCATGATATTTTCAAATTCCTCGTAAGGAAGAACAGCAAAGGCCTTCTTGCCATCACGTTCAGGATTTTTGGGTACACTTCAATCATCTTGAGTACCTCTTATGTATTTCATTACTATGTCTTTAGGTCGCCCCCAGACGATAAACCAAAGGCAATAAAATAGCCGTCACTGCACCAGTCAGGCTCATGGCTAGTGCAGCAAAGGCACCGGTTTCTTCACCTTCTTCGAGAGCCAGAGCGGTGCCTGCAGCGTGGGCGTTGAGGCCGAGAGTGAAGCCTCGGGCAGCGGGCAGGTGAATGCCTGCTTTTTGCAGAAGCCAGGGGGCCATCACAGCTCCGGCGACGCCGGTGATCATGACGAAAACGGCAGCCAAGGCCGGTGAACCGCCCAGGTCTTCCGCCAGCAAGATGGCTATGGGGGAGGTAACAGACTTGGGAGCCAGGGAGGCCAGCAGCTCCGGCCCGGCACCCAGCAGCCAGGCGAAGGCCAGCGTAAGCAATACCGTGGTGAGGCCACCTATCAGCAGCGCCATAATCAAGGGCCAGAAGTAATCCCGGATACGGCGCAGGTGGGTATAAAGAGGAACTGCCAGGGCAACAGTGGCTGGCCCCAGAAACAGCCAGATAAGGTCAACCGAGGCGTAGTAGGTTTGAAAGTCCACATCCATCAGTAAAAGCAGGCCAACGACTATCAAGGTAGCCACCAGTACCGGCTGAGTCAGCAGAGTGCGGGTGCGTTGGTTGAGTTCCAGCGCTACTTGATAGCCAATCAGGGTGATCAGCAGACCAAACATCGGGTGGTTGACCAGCAAGGCTATCATTTGGATTCAGCTCCTCGTGTTGCCAGGTGTTGAAGCACCCAGGCAGTGAGGGGTATGGATATGGCCAGAGAGCCCAGGAGAGCAACACTGATCGCTACAAAGCTGGAGGTAATCACTTCCCACTGGGACATAATGCCTACGGCGGGTGGGATCAGCATCAGAGGGAGATATTTGAGCAGCTGACCGCTGGTAACCTGCAAGGGTTCAGGCACTCGGCGCATTAGCAACAAAACAGCCAAGAGCAGGAGCATGCCGATCACCGGGCCAGGCAGGTTAATGCCTAGAGCAGCGATCAGGGTTCCGGCAAACTGAAACAACACCAGTATTAACAAGCCCCACATGGTTTTTAACTGTACCTCTTTATTGATTTCTTTAAGGGTTGGAAGGGCTAATAAAAGTGGTTTGCCGATTCAGAACCACGGGCCCGGCTGTGAATTGCAATTGAAGAGTCTGCACCCTCTCCCCTTGCGGTTTACCACAAATTCGATAAGCCACCCAGTCGCCACGATTATCCAGAAGCAGAGTATCCGGGCCAGCCAATTCAAGGGCGGGATAATTTAGTAAATCGACCTGAACGGTTTCCAAAATCGGATTAAAACCTTCCACTTTGATGCGGTAAAAATTGCACAGCTGTCCATTTCCCTGAACACGAAAAAGCTCACCACGCTCACGCCTAACTTCAGCGGTAAGATCTTGCTTGGAAGCCAAACCATAAACGGCTCCCGCTACGCCCATTAAACTGATCAGCAGGTAGCCTGCCAACCGAGGCCGTAAGATGGGGCTTTTTTGGCCGGACAATTGCCTTTCAGAAGCAAAGCGAATCAAGCCCTTGGGCTGCTCTATTTTGCTCATGACCTGATCGCAGACATCAATACAGGCACCACAATCAATACAGCCCGCCTGCATCCCTTCACGGATATCAATTCCAGTCGGACAAACCTGAACGCAAAGTGTGCAATCGATACAGCCAGAAGGACTTCTTTGAGTTGCTTCCTGTTTGCCTCTTGGCTCCCCTCTCACATAGTCATAACTGACTTTCTGGGTGTCATCATCCATCATAACACCTTGAAAACGTGAATAGGGACAGGCATGTAGGCAAATTTGTTCGCGTACCAGGCCTGCATTCAGATAGGTCAGCAGAGTCATCATTCCTAACCAGACCATGAGAGCCGGTGACAAATTCAAATTGATTATCTGAGCGGTCAGCTCGCGGATCGGGATAAAGTAGCCAGTAAAGGTCAAGCTGGTAAAAGCCGCCAAAAGAAGCCAGCCCTGGTGCTTGTTGATGCGCCGAAATAAGCGCATCCCCCGCAGGGGTAAGTTGGAATTTTTGGCGCGGGTTCGGGAGTTGCCTTCTGTCCATTGTTCAATGCGCAGAAACAGCCAGGTCCAGATGCTTTGTGGACAGGCAAAACCACACCAGACACGCCCCCAGGCCATGGCCAGAGTAAACAGCAAGGCAGCGGCGGCTATCAGTAAACCACTTAAAATATACAAATCCTGCCAGGCAAAGTAGTAGCCAAAAAGAATTATCCGGCGCTCAGAAAAATCAAAGAGTAACAGGGGCTGACCTTCATGCTGTATCCATACCAGACCGAAAAAGGCCAGTAATAGGGGAAAGCTGATCAAGCGCCTAAGATTCTGGAAGCGTCCTTCAGTCAGTCGAACATGAATTTTTGAGTTATTGGGTTGCATAGTGTCTACCTGCATCAAGAGAGTGCAGGCAGCTTACTGCTGAGAAAAAAACAAGGACAGGCACAAAAAAATAAATAACAATAGGTACAGATTCTGTTGTCTGGAGATTTAATGTCCACTCACTATGCCTATCGCCAAATAGAAAACTGGCTACACGAACAGTTGGACAAAAAGCGCTGGAAACCAGGCGAGCGTTTGCCTTCTGTGCGTCAGCTGTGCCATGAAAAATCCTTATCCAAGGCGACGGTATTACATGCCCTGCAACGCCTGGAAGCCAGTGGTAAAGTGGAGGCCCGACCCCGCTCTGGCTACTATGCTGCTTATCCTCCCATTACACAGCAATACTTCCCCCAGACCAAAAGTGTGCAGGAGCCGTTTCCCAAGCCTGTTAACGTCAGTGAGCTTTTTTCGGATCTGATGCAGCGGGGTGCTGCTTTTGATCTGTTTCCAGACGCTCAGGTTTCAGAAGCTCTGGACCCAGGGCTTTTACAACTGAATCGCTGCCTGGGGCGAGCTTTGCGTCAACAACCTGAGTCTTTTCACCACCAATACGATGAACCCGCCGGTTATTTTCCACTTCGCCAACAGTTGGCCTTACGTTATCAGCGTGATGGCTGCCCTGTTGATGCCGAAGCCTTATGCATAACATCTGGTTGCCAGCATTCACTTTATCTGGCACTTCAGGCAACCTGCCAGAAAGGTGACCTGGTGGCCGTAGAATCACCGGGTTTTTATGGTGTTTTACAACTACTGGAGCAGCTTGAGCTACAGGCACTGGAAATTCCTTCTTCCCCTACTGAGGGGTTGGATCTCAACTGGCTGGAGCATGTGGCACAGAAGTGGCCTATTCGTGCTTGTGTGGTGACACCGGCTTTTGCCACACCAACGGGGGCCACTCTGCCTTCTGAAAATCAAAAACAGCTTCTACAGTTAGCCAGTCATTTTGATTTTACGATCATTGAAGATGATATTTACCGGGAGCTGGGATTTTACTCACGACCCACACCGCTACTGGCTCATGATTGGGAAAACCGCGTTATTCTCTGTGGTTCCTTTTCCAAATCGCTGTCCCGGGATTTACGGATTGGCTGGATTTATGGGGGTGCCTTGCAATCAAGCATCGTCAAGCACAAACTGATTATGCAACTGAGCAGTTGCCGTTATGTGCAACAAGGCCTGAGTGATTTCATTGAAGAAGGCCAGTTGGATCGTCATTTTCGCCAACACCGACAGCGACTGAAGCACCAAAGTGACATTCTGGCCCATTCACTGGAAAGCTTCTGGCCAGAAGAGGTCAGATTTACCCGACCTGCAGGTGGGCTTTGCCTCTGGGCAGAATGGCAACGGTCATTCAATGCCGTAAAGCTTTATCAAACAGCGCTAAAACACAATATTGTAGTTACTCCCGGCCCTCTCTTTTCGGCCAGCGGGCTTTTTCAGCAATCACTCCGGCTCAGTTTCAGTCGCCCCTGGACAGCCGAGCGCCTTGAAGCGCTGGTAAAACTAAAGCAACTGATCGACTCACAATGAATTATCTTGCGCACTTGCACTTGGGTGGCTCCCGCCCTGAACAGCTTCTTGGCAGCCTTTACGGCGATTTTGTGAAGGGGCCTTTGAAGGGGAGTTACCCTGAAGATATCGAGAAAGCCATTGATCTGCATCGGCGGCTGGATGGCTTTACTGATCGACACCCCCTTGTTAAGCAGGCCAGAGAGCGTTTCTCGCCAGAACTCATCCGTTATTCCGGCATTGTTCTGGATATGTTTTTTGATCACTGCCTAGCCCGCCACTGGCAGGATTACAGTCAGACACCCCTGCCTCACTTTACCCAGAAGGTTTACCAACTGCTGTTGGATCAGCCCGAATTGCCGGGTCGTTTGGAGCAGATGGCTCCTTATATTATTGCCGATGACTGGCTGGGCAGTTACCGGGATTTTGCGGTGATTCGCCGGTCTCTGGGCGGTATTTCGCGACGTTTGGGGCAACCGGGTTTGCTGGATTATTTCTGGCCACAGCTGGTCAGGGAGTATGATTTTTTGACCCAGGACTTTCACGCCCTTTATCCTGAGTTGCAGGCATTTGCCCAACAGCACCCCAGTATTCAACAGGAGGCAGGCACTTGAATCAAACGCATTGGATTTTTGGCTACGGCAGCCTGATTTGTGCTGATAGTCGCTCACGCACGGGTGCATCCGGTGATGCCCTGGCAGTAGAAGTGGAAGGTCTGGAAAGAAGCTGGAATGTTGCCTTAAGTGATGCGGATTTAAGCGTTGTGGGTATTCGCCAACGCAAGGGGCATCATGCCGGTGGCATGCTGTTTCCGGTTGAGGAAGATCAGTTACCCCTGTTTGATGCACGGGAAAAGGAATATCAGCGGGTAGAATTGGCGAGTCGTGAGCTTCGTTGCCTGGACAATCAGGCTCTTCCTGAAGGCCATTTCTGGGTTTATCTGCCACCCGAGCAAACCAGCCCTCACCCCATTGCCCAGAGTTACCTGGATGTGGTCCTGCATGGCTGCTTGCAGCAGGGCGAGACTTTTGCACGGCATTTTCTGGAATTCACCAGTGACTGGAAGGAGCGACTGGATGATCGCCACCAGCCGCTCTACCCTCGTGCCCTGAATCCCGAGCAGCAACAGCAGTGGCTGCCGAAGATCGACAGCCTGCTGGATGTTTTTACTCAGCGTTAAAGGGCTTTTTCCAGTCGATCACAGAGGATTTCCAGTGCCCTGACGCGTGCATAGCGCTTGTCATTGCCCTCAATGATGTACCAGGGTGCATTGGGGGTACTGGTTCTTTCCACCATATCCGCCACGGCCTGGGCATATTCATCCCACTTTTCGCGGTTACGGTAGTCTTCATCGGTGATCTTGTGCTGTTTGTAGCTGATTTGCTCGCGGGCTTTAAAGCGCGCCAGCTGTTCATCCTTGTCGATATGCAGCCAGTATTTGAGTAGAACAATGCCATGTTCGGTAAGCTCTTCCTCAAATTCATTGATTTCCTGATAGGCCCGTATCCATTCATCGGTACGTGCATAGCCTTCAATACGCTCCACCAGAACCCGCCCGTACCAGGTACGGTCAAAAATGGTCATGTGCCCTGCACGTTGCAGGTGACGCCAGAAACGCCAGAGGTAATGCCGGGCTTTTTCTTCATCGGTAGGGGCCGCCACAGGAACCACTCGGTAATGCCGGGCATCCAGAGCGTGAATCATGCGCCTAATCATGCCACCCTTGCCACCGGCATCCCAGCCTTCCAGCGCCATAACGGTACTGACTTTTTTCTTGTGGGCTTTGCGCGCCAGTTCATTGAGTTTGGCCTGATAATCAGCCAGTTGTTCTTTGTATTCTTTCTTTTCCAGCGATTTTTTCAGGTCAACAAAATCCAGCAGGGTGGTTTTGTCTTTTTTGGCGCTCCAGTCCACTGCCGGAGAAACCAGGGTTTTGGGATCGACATTCAGGCGTTTTTGGATCATATCCCGCAGCAGGCGACCCACGGTGAGGCTGCGGTAACGCTGATCATAACCTTCGACAATAATCCAGGGAGCATGACCGGTGCTGGTCTGGCGCAGGGTTTGTTCGGCCACCTGACGAAACTGGTCATAAACCTTGATGTTGTCCAGGTTCTTTTGGGTCACCCGCCAGGCGGTTTTGGGATCAGCCGCCAGGGTTTTGATGCGGTTTTTGTATTGTTTTTTGCCCAGATGCAGCCAGATCTTGATGAGCAGAGCCCCATCATCAACCAGCATTTTTTCCAGGGTGTTGACGCGGGACAGATAGGCTTCCTGATCGTTTTCGGACATCTTGCCACTCAGGCGATCTGCAATGGGCTCGGAATACCAGGAGCTGAAGTGAATACCGATCTTGCCTTTGGGAGGTAAGGCGCGCCAGTAACGCCAGAAATGGGGTCTTTCGTTTTCTTCATCAGTGGGAGCATCAAAGGCCGAGGTTTCCAGGTGGCGCGGATCCATCCATTCGTGCAGCAGGTTGACCATTTCCCCTTTGCCGGCACCATCCACCCCGGAAATCAACAAAAGTACGGGGAAGTCGGCCCCCAGCAGTTGCTGTTGTATTTCCAGAAGCTCAACTCTTAAATCTTCAATTTCCGCTTTGTATGTGGCTTTATCCAGAGTGCGTCCAAGTTCTGCTGCTTCAAACATGGCCTTTTCCTTTATTTATTATTGAAGTGTCTAATGTTGCAGACTAACAGGAAAAGTTACCTGGGAAACACCCGCTTTACGGGCTGTTTCACAAAAACCTGTCGGAAGTCAAAAAGACATAAGTGTGCAGAGCCAGCAAATGCACCACCAGCATCATCAGCACAAAGCCGAAATTCCAGCGTGTGAAGGCATGGGCAGGTAGACCATAGCGACCCTGCATAGCCAACTGGGTTCCTGACAAAGGGGAAAAGGCCACACCCAGGGACCAGGTCATTAAGAACACCAGAGCCAGCAGATTGGGATCCTCAACGGAAGGAGCGAAAATGCCACCAGCAGTGGCGATACTGATGACTGGATGCACCCCCACTCCGGACAGGGCAACCAGCGCTACCAATAAAAACCAGGCCTGCCAGGGCCCGAAATGGTTCACCTGCAGGCTGAAATCCACGGCCTGCATAAAAGCGCCCAGACCCGCTGCCAGAACCCCCGCCGCCAGAAACAACAGAGTTTCACCTGACATGGTCGGCAGAGTGTGTTCGATATGCTGGCGCAGGCGCTTAAAGCCCTTTTTCTGGTAGCGCAAAAACAGCAAAACCAGAGTAAAAAGCAGGGACAAGAGTGATACCAGGGTGAGGATGGGCAGTTCCTCCCAGAGGCTGTGAGCCAGAAGCACGCTGATGGCCAGAGTCAAGGGCAGAGCCAAAGCCTGCCAGTGCATGGGGTAAGCCTGGGTGGCTTCGGCTTCAGGACTTTGCAGCAGCCACCAACCGGCCAGAAACAAGCCCAGTGCAGCCACGACTGAACCCACAGCCATCAGTGTTAACAGGTCGGCTCCCGGTGCACTGACCAGTACCACGCCCATGGCGGCAAAAAACGGCGACCAGTGCGCAGCCAGGGTAAAACCACGAGAAATAATAAGAGCCTGCAGGGGCGAAAGTGGCTTACGGGAATGCAGGCGGTCGCCCATGATGATCATGGCCGAAAAGTTAATCACGGCACCAAAGGCGTGCACTCCGAACAAGGTCTTCCAAAGCGCCTGACGCCCTGTGGGCAAAGCTTCTCTGGCCGCCAGATCACTGATGGCTACCAGGCGTAAAAAACTCACTGAAATCAGCATGCTGAGCAAGGCCTGATTGGCCTCCCAGGCTTGCAGCCACCAGCTTACATCAGTGGAATGCCACTGACCCCAGAGCAGACCGGCAGACCCCATCGCCAGCATCACCGCCACCTGAATTTTCTGCAGCCAGGCCAAACGCGGGAAAAGTCGAACCGCAGCCACCCAGGCAAAAAAACCGGCCACCAGTGCCAAAGCTGGCAGGCCCAGGCTGGCTAAAAGTGCAAAAATCACCAAAGCCAGCAAGCTGTAACCGGTTATGGCATCCGCTCGCTGCACTAATCGACTTCCTGACCTTGCGGGTTTCCCGAGGGTAGCAATAGAAGCAAAAGTGCCAGGCTCATGGCCAGCAAGGAAGCTGCCAGAAAAACCCCCGTCAATCCGGACCAGGCCTCAACCGGTGCTGCCAGCAAGGGCGACATAAACTGCCCCATAAAGAATACAGAAGCAAAGCCACCCATCACCCGGCCCCGGTAAGCCACAGGAGCCAGTGTCAACAACCAGTGATTCCCGGCAGGAAAGGTCATACCCGCCCCGAAGCCACTCAGCAAGACCGCCACCAGAATCAACAGGTAGGTATCCACCTGAGCCGCCATGAAATACCCCAGAGCAAACAAAATAAAAGCCAGGGCATAAATTTGCCGGTGACTGATCAGGTTTTTGATGCGTCCAAAGAGGAAGCCAGCCAGGGCTCCGGACAGGGTACTGGTGGCAATCACCCAGGCCGTTTGCAGGCTGTTGCTCTGAAAACGCTCAGCCAGCAGGAAAGGCATCTGGGCAGGCAGCAGGTAAAACAAGGCCATGGCAATAAAGCCCAGTCCATAAACCGGCAGAACAGAAGCCAAAGGGAAAGGGGCCTGAGGGTTAAAGTCGGAAGTGTCTTTTTCCGGTTCGGGTTCTTTTAAAAAGCGCCAGGCCAGTGCAAAAACCACCAGGCTGAAAAGATACACCAGAAAATTGGCTCGCCAGCTCCCCAATGCAAGCAACCCGCCCAGATTGATGAAAACCACACCCCCCAGAGCCATAAAGCTGCCCTGCAAGCCCATAAAGGACTGGCGTTCCTGGCCGCTGAAATAATCACCAATCAGGGTGGTGGCAATCCCCATGACCCCCGCGACACCAATCCCCAGCAGAGCTCGGGTCAACAGCATCCAGGTCATATCTTCTGCCAGGGCACCCGCCGCCCCACCAAAGGCATAAATCAGCAAACAGGTGAGCAGAACCGGCAAACGACCAAAGCGATCAGCGAGCCAGCCCATCAGCGGTGAGAAGATGGCAATAAACAAAGCGGGCAGGGTAATAATCAGCTTGACCCAGACATCCGGGTAGCTGTCAAAGTAGCGGCCAATATCCGGTAGGCCGGGGGTAATAATGGCGCCTGCCATGACCGTAAGACTACTGGCCAGCAGCAACACCAGCTTGATCATCATCACTGAGTTGTCGGTCACCTGAAAATTAGAATTGCCAGTCTAACCGGGATCAAGAGGTAATTAAACCGGCAATTGGAGCTACAAAACCTCTAGTGGAGATCCAAACGCTGCATCTGCTCGAGCAGACGCGCCGACAGGCCCTGCCGGGCTTCAGTGGCGGCTCGCAGAATGGCATAGGAAAATCCGCGAGCATCGGCATTGCCGTGGCTTTTAACCACACTGCCCTTAAGACCCAGCAAACTGCCACCGTTATAACGCACTGGGTCCATCTGTTGCTTGAGCTGCTTGAGAACGGGGCGTGCCATCAGGCTGACCAGACGGCTGTAGATGCTTTTGGCAAACAACCCCTGAATCTGCTCGGAAAGAAAGCGCGCCAGGCCTTCACTGGTTTTCAACGCCACATTGCCGACAAAACCATCACAAACCACCAGATCAACATCACCCTGAAAGATTTCATCACCCTCCAGATAACCGATGTAGTTCAACTGTGGGTTCTGGGCAATCAAATGGGCAGCCAGCTTAACCTGAGCGTTGCCTTTGATGGCTTCACGTCCGACATTTAAAAGTCCGACTCTGGGCCGGGCCAGACCATCCACACACTGCACCATCACCGAACCCATCAGGGCAAACTGCAGAAGATGTTCGGCCTGGCAGTCCACATTGGCCCCCAAATCCAGCAGATAACTATGGCCTTTGCGGGTAGGAATGGCCGTGCTGATCGCGGGTCGTTCAATACCCGGCTGCATACCCAGATAATGCCGCCCGATCAACATCAGGGCTCCGGTGTTTCCGGCACTGACGCAGGCCTGGCATTGACCAGCTGCAACCAGTTGTACAGCCAAATGTATCGAGGATTTCTTTTTGCTTCTGAGAACAGAGGCCGGAGCATCATTCATCGCAATCGTATCACTGCTGTGCAGCAGGGAAATGCGATTGGCAAACTCACCGGTAAGATGATGCTGGGACAGGAGTGACTGAAGTAAAGGCTTGTCGCCCACCAGGGTCACTTTCAGGAGTGGATCTTGGGTCAGGGCCAGTATGGCACCAGCAACATTAGTGCGGGGACCTGAGTCCCCGCCCATAGCGTCGATTGCAAGATTAACCTGCACAGAGAACTCCCTGTGCAGTGAAAAGCTTACTCGTCGCCTTTGTTGATAACTTTCTTACCACGATAAAAGCCTTCAGCCGTTACATGGTGACGACGGTGAACTTCACCGGTTGTTTCATCAACGGACAGGGCAGTGGTACCCAGTGCATCGTGTGAACGACGCATATCACGCTTGGAACGGGTTTTACGATTCTGTTGAACAGCCATGGTTTACTCCTGGGTTTTCAAAACTAAAGTGATCATTTCACTGCCTGGTTTTCAGCGATTTTTTCAAATCAGCCAAGGCACTGAAAGGGTTGTTTTCTTTTTCAGTCGGCTCATCAGCCAACTCATCTTGTTCAAGCGGCTGCAGCTGACATTCTTCTTCGGGATGATAAGCCACCAAAGGCAAAGCCAGAAGGAACTCATCCTCAATAACCGACATCAGCGACAAGCGGTCATTTTCAATAAAAACCGGCTCGTGAGTTCGCGGCAGGTTAGCAGCAGACTCATCGGAAGTCACTAAACCCCAGAGGAATTCAGTCTCCAGAAGCTGCTTGCTTGGCCCCAGGCACCTTTGGCATTCCAAAGTCACCTCACCGTTCAGCCTGCCTTCAACCTGCGGCAATCGTTGACTGTCGTAGCTGAATTTCAGCTTCACCTGAAAACTGCCTTGAGTCGCCAACAGCAGATCCTGCGCTCTGTGCATGGATTCAAGCGGCAGCTCTAAACTGATTTCTCGTTCGGCCGCACAAAACTTGTAAGGATCCAGGGGTTCTTGCAGGTATTCATTTGCCATAAAATTCAAGCGCGCAATAATAGAGGGACAGAGCGTCTGTGTCAAAGCCGTTTTACTTGCCAAGCTCCTTAAGGAGCGCCATTCTAGTGGCTAAAGCTCGGCAAGTCACCCACTATACGAGGAAAATTTATGCCTGACCTGGTTTTGGCATCCAGTTCCCGCTACCGCCAGCAACTTTTACAGAAACTGCAGCTTCCCTTCACCTCCGCCAGCCCGGATATTGATGAAACCCCTCGCAACGGCGAAAGTGCATCCCACCTGGTTGAACGTCTGGCACGGCTGAAAGCTCAGGCGCTGGCCCACCAGTTCCCCCAAGCCCTGATTATCGGCTCAGATCAAGTATGCTGTCACCAAGGTTCAATCCTCGGTAAACCCGGCAATCGTAACAAAGCCATTCAGCAGCTGACCCAGCTACAAGGGCAAAGTGTCAGCTTTTACACCGGACTCTGTCTTTATAACGCAGCCACCCAGCAAAGCCAATCACTGGTGGATGAATTCAAGGTGCACTTTCGTTCGCTGAATCATGATCAGATCCGGTTTTATGTCGATGCCGAGCAGCCGTTTGATTGCGCGGGCAGCTTCAAGTCAGAAGGCCTGGGGATCACGCTTTTCCAGCGTCTGGAAGGTGATGATCCCAACAGTCTGGTTGGACTGCCCTTGATCCGCCTGACAGAATTACTTCGCCAAGCAGGCATTGAAGTGCTCAGGGCGTCAGATTAGGGGACATCAGCTCAACCAGAGCCGCCTGGAAGGCTGAGCCCAGACGGCGTTCAAGACGCTCCCAGGGGCCGGGCTCTGGCGTGTAGTTGACGCTTTGTTCGACACCCAGTTTGGCCTGCAAACTATAGATGGAACCCAGTTCATCAATCAGTCCTAAATCCAGCGCCATCTCGCCACTCCAGACCAGCCCTGAGAAAATTTTGGGATCATCAACCAGGCGATCTCCCCGTCCTTCCTTGACCCGATCGATGAACTGTTGGTGAATGGAGTCCAGTACACTTTGCCAGAATTCGCGCTGCTCTTCGTCCATGTCTGAAAAAGGGTCCAGAAAAGCTTTGTTTTCGCCCGAAGTAAACACACGCCGCTCTATACCCAGGCGCTCCATTGCGTCTTTAAAAGCAAAGCCGCCAGAAATGACACCGATGGAACCCACCAGGCTGGCTTGATTGGCAATCAACTGGTCAGCAGCCACGGCTACGTAATAGCCTCCTGATGCGCCCAGATCATCAATCACCGCATAAACCGGCATCTCGGGGTGTTGCTCACGCAAGGCTTTAATGCCGTCATAGATTTGCCCTGCCTGCACCGGACTGCCACCAGGACTATTGATTCTCAGCACCACAGCTTCAGCCTGGGGAGCTTTGAAAGCTCTTTGCGCGCCCGCCAGAACCCGCTCAGCACTGGCACGACTCTCACTGGCCAGCATACCCTGGACTTCCACGACCGCCAGATGAGGTGCACCCGTTGGCGCGGAGGTTTCAGAAAAAGACAGGAATTCACGCCCAGAACCAAAAATCACGGCCAGGATAACCAGGGTCAGCAGAATACGAAAGATACCACCAAACAGTCGGCCACGCCGTGCACGACGCTGCTCCAGCAAAACCTCTTTGGCCCACGCCTGCATCCACTTTTCTGGTGGTGCATCGAGGTTTTGATCCGCCCTGCCCTGTCGGGTTTCATCCACGGGCTTGGCCTGACTGGTCCAGGGGTCTTGCGATTCCGAAGCTTCTTGCTTGTCATCAGTCATTTTTTGAATTCCAGTTTTGCATCAAAGTTTGTACTTGCTTCCAGCTCGGATCAGGCCGGGCTTCAATCGTCAAGACTTCACCCCCCTTAGGGTCGGTGAAGACCAGACGACGGGCATGCAGAAACATTCGCCCAACCCCCTGACGCTGAAAAACCTGGTTCACAGCTGCATCGCCATACTTGGGATCACCCAGCAAAGGAAAACCGGCATGTCGGGCATGCACCCGTATCTGGTGGGTACGCCCTGTCACCGGCTCGGCTTCAACCAGGGTAAAACCAGCGACTTTTTTCAGCACCCGAAAACGCGTCAAGGCTTTTTTACCTTCACCATCCTCAGCAATACGCATCAGTCTTTCACCGGAAGGTGACGAAGCCCGATCAATGGGAGCCGACACTTCACGCAAATCTGCCGGCCAGTTGCCCACCACCCAGGCCTGGTAAAATTTACCCAGGGTTTTACTTTGCAGCTGTTGCTGAAGAGCATTCAACACTTGGCGTGACTTACCCAAGAGTATGCAGCCCGAGGTATCCTTGTCCAGACGGTGCACTAATTCCAGGCCTTCAAGCTCAGGGCGCACCTGGCGCAGGGCTTCAATCAAACCAACCCTGACCCCGCTGCCACCATGCACGGCCAGACCAGCCGGTTTGTTGAGAACCAGCAAATCAGCATTCTCAAAACAGACGGCCTCCCCCAGTAAAAGTTCACGCAGACTTTTACCCACCGGAGTTTCTGCCGCTTTTTGGCTGAGGCGCACGGGCGGCACCCGAACCAGGTCATCCAGCTGCAAGCGTGTATCCGCTTTCGCGCGCTTCTTGTTGATCCTGACTTCGCCCTTGCGAATAATGCGGTAAATCAAAGTTTTGGGCGCACCCTTGAGCTGGTTCAGCAAAAAGTTATCCAATCGCTGACCCACGGCATTGGCAGTGACCTGTAAATGCTGAACCTTCGGCAAACCCGCTTCCATTTGTGTTTTCGACATAATCGGGCTAAGACCCACCTACTGAATGAAAACCCCTATTATGCGCACCCCCAGAGAGAAATACTAATTTCCGGGAAAGCGGTTTCGGTAATTGCCCGCCAACAAACGACCTGTTATTATTGCGAAGCGCGTAAAAGGGTCAACCTCATGTAGCGCCTGCACCCATATTCCGAGTCACTCTAAATGGGCAGCACGCAGGCCGGCGCAAAACGAATTTTTATCACCGCCTGATGTCCCATCAGGCAGAAGAAAACCGCGGCCAAGGCACGCGAGTTGTGAAACTTATTTTTACCTTGTATTAACCGGCTTAAATGCCCTCCGTTTTAGTGAACAGCAACGATTTTTCACTGAAGCTCCTGAAGAATTCAGGCCAACAGGCTTCAGGTTTTACAGGCTCATTACACACGAGCAAGAAGCACAAAATGGAGAAACTTGAGGTAACGGCCAGCCTGGCCTGCCTCAGTTTGTCGTGTCAATACAAAGAAACATTAGTACCAACAACCCGCCGTGACTGGGCTGCCCTGATTATTTGGAAGCCCCATGAAACGTATGCTAATAAACGCAACCCAGCCCGAAGAGCGCAGGGTTGCCCTTGTTGATGGTCAAAGACTTTACGATCTGGATATCGAATCCGGTTCCCGCGAATCCAAGAAAGCCAACATCTACCGTGGACGCATCACCCGCGTCGAACCCAGCCTGGAAGCCGCTTTTGTTGATTTTGGTGCCGAGCGCCACGGCTTTTTGCCCCTAAAAGAAATCAGCCGCGAATATTTTGCCAAAAGCCCCGGCGACGGCCGCGGTGCAATCCGTGATCTGGTCAAGGAAGGAACGGAAGTCATTGTCCAGGTCGACAAGGAAGAGCGTGGCAACAAGGGTGCCGCTTTAACCACCTACGTCAGCCTGGCAGGCCGCTACCTGGTTCTGATGCCCAACAATGCCCGGGCCGGAGGTATTTCCCGCCGCATTGAAGGTGAAGAAAGAAGCGCCCTGAAAGAAGCCATGAGCGGACTGAATGTTCCCAATGGTATGGGCGTCATTGTTCGCACTGCGGGGATTGGCCGCTCCAGCGAAGAGTTGCAATGGGATCTGGACTACCTGATCAAGGTCTGGGAATCCGTGAATCAGGCTGCCATGGAAAAACCGGCTCCTTTTCTGATTTACCGGGAATCCAACGTTATTATCCGCGCCATGCGTGACTACCTGCGCCAGGACATTGGTGAAGTGCTGATCGACAGCAAAGAAGTCTATGAACAGGCTCAGGGTTTTATTCAGCAGGTCATGCCCTCTTACCAGAGCAAAATCAAATTCTACCAGGATGACGTCCCTCTCTTCTCCCGCTTTCAGATTGAAAGTCAGATAGAAACGGCTTTCCAACGTGAAGTGAAATTGCCTTCCGGTGGTTCCATTGTGATTGACCACACTGAAGCCCTGGTCTCCATTGATATCAACTCGGCACGTGCCACCCGCGGTGGTGATATCGAAGAAACCGCTTTACAGACCAACCTGGAAGCAGCCGATGAAATTGCCCGTCAGCTGCGTCTGCGGGATATCGGTGGTTTGATCGTTATCGACTTCATCGATATGAGCCCGATGCGCAACCAGCGCGAAGTGGAAAACCGCACCCGTGATGCCCTGAAAATTGACCGGGCACGCGTTCAGATTGGCCGCATCTCCCGCTTTGGCCTCCTGGAAATGTCACGCCAGCGTCTGCGTCCCTCTCTGGGAGAAACCAGCGGTGTGGTCTGCCCCCGCTGTGATGGCCAGGGCACCATTCGTGATGTCAAATCCCTGGCCCTCTCGATCCTGCGTTTGATCGAAGAAGAAGCCATGAAGGACAACACTGCCCAGATCCGTGCCATCCTGCCGGTTTCCGTGGCCACCTTCCTGCTCAACGAAAAACGCTCAGCCCTGCATGACATCGAAAAACGTCAGCAGGTGGAAGCCCTGATCCTTCCCAATCCGGAAATGCACACCCCTCACTATGAAGTATCACGCATGCGTGATGACGAAGTGGATGAAAATGAAGTGGGTGCTAGCTACGAATTGGACATTACCGCCAGTAATGACAAGGAACCCAGCAATGACACCAACAAGGTAACCGGCTTTGCCGAGGCCGCGGTGCAAAATGTCATCCCCAATGCCCCGGCTCCGGCTGCCAGTGAAAAAACGGCAACGGTCAAAAGTCAGCCAGCCACCCGCCAGGAACCCGGTCTGATTACCCAGGTAAGCCGTTTTTTCAATAAATTGTTTGCTAGCGAGCAACCTGCCAAAACCAAACCCAGCAGCAAACCGGCAGCCAAACCTGCGGACAAAACAGCCAGCAGCAAACCAGCGACCAACAGCAATCGTGGCGACCAGCGCAGCAATAACCGCAACCGCCCCGAGAACCGTCGCAATCGCCGTAATGAAAGCAGCAGTGACAACCGTCGTAATGGCAGCAATACAGCCAGTAAGCCCAACAACAAGCCTGCCGCTCCTACTGCCGAACAACGTCCGGCTAAAAACAAGGAAACTGCTTCTGAGCAACAAGCTCCAACACCAGCTCGCCAGGAAGATACAGCTCCGGCCAAGCCTTCACGTAACAATCCGCGCAATCGTCGCCGCAATAAGAGGCTGACAGGAGATGCCGCAACTCCTCCCAACTTTGATGAGTTGAAAGCCCAACTGCTGCCTGAAGAAATCGCGCAGGAAGAGGTTACTGCTGAAAATGCCGGCCCTGTTGTAGAAGCAGCCAAAGCCAGCCACGAAACCAAAACCAGTGAAAAACAGTCGCAAGCTGAAGCAACACCAGAGACTGAAGCGACACCACCGGTTATCGAGCCTGCTGCAGAGCAAGAAGAAAAGAAACCACGTGCAAGCCGTAAACCCAAAGCGGAAAGCAAAAACGTCGCCGAGAAACAGGAAGAAGCCAAAGAACCCCAGGCCGAACCTGAAAGCAACCATTCTGAAACTGCTCAGCAGCCAAAGACTCAGCAGTCTGAAATTGCTGAAACCCAGGAACCTGAGGCTGAAGCTGAGACTCCAGTAGTTAATGAGTCTGAAGCTCCGGTAGCAGCGGAAACAGCTCCAGAGACCAAGGAACCCGAAGCTGTCAAGGAGCCTGAAAAACAGCCTGAAGTTAAGGCTCAGGAACTTGCTGACAAAACCGAGTTAACCGCCGAAGACATCCCCCCCATCAAGGGTCGTGCTCCCAATGACCCCAGGGAAGTCAAGCGTCGTCAGAAGATTCTGGAAGAGCAGCAAGCAGCGGCTCATCAGGACAAGGCGACCCACTAAGAAACCTCCTGAACAGCAAGCAATAAAAAAACCCGCCAAGGCGGGTTTTTTTACGTTTCAGCGAGGAAGCATCTGATTACACCTCAGTCATTCTTGGCAGGCAACAGCTCTGCTTTCAGGACATCAGGAATCTTCACTTTCACATAGCTACCTGGAGCGGCTTCCAGAACATCCAGTTTACCGTCTTCAGGCTTGCGTGCAGGCACCTGAGCTTCCGGGTCGGCATACTTGTTGTCGACCATCCATTCCTGCCACAGAGGCCACCAGGAGCCTTCATGCTTCTCGGCACCCGCAAACCAGGCATCAGGAGTATCAGCCAGCTTGTCATTGGTCCAGTAACCGTATTTGTTTTTGCTCGGCGGGTTGACGATGCCGGCAATATGGCCGGAACCGGAGAGCACAAACTTAACCGGGCCAGAATGCACCAAAGCACCTTTATAGGTGGATTTCCACTGGGCAATATGATCCTGAATGGTGGACACAAAGAAAGCCGGAGTTTTGATACTGCTCAGGTCGATCTTAACGCCATCCACTTCAATGCCACCCGGCTCAATCAGCTTGTTATTCTGATACATGTTGCGCAGGTAGAACTTGTGCATGGCGGCAGGCATGTTGGTGCCATCGGTATTCCAATACAGCAGATCAAAGGCTGCAGGACGTTCACCTTTCAGGTAATTATTAATGAAGAAAGACCAGAAGAGATCATTTTCACGCAGCAGATTGAAACTGAAAGCCATGGCACGGCCATCCAGATAACCGGTACGATCCAACTGTTTCTCAATACCGTTTAGACTGACTTCATTGATGAAAACACTGATTTCACCCGGATCCGAGAAATCCTGCAGAGTCGCCATATAAGTCACTGACTTAACGCGCTTCTGCTGTTTTTTTGCCGTCAGGTAAGCCAGGGTTGATGCGGTCAGGGTACCACCGATACAGTAGGACAAAAGATTAACATCCGGCTCACCGGTTTGCTCCTTCACGGCATCCATAGCGGCCAGAGGCCCTTCTTTCATGTATTCCGCCCAGCCATAGTTGCGCATGCTGGGCCCAGGGTTGGTCCAGGAAATCATGAACACGGTATGGCCCTGATCGGTCAGCCATTTCACCAGGGAGTTACTTTCCCGCAAATCCAGGATGTAGTATTTATTAATCCAGGGTGGCACAACCAGCAGAGGCGTCTTGAATTGCTTTTCCGTCGTTGGGTTGTACTGAATCAATTGGATCAAGCGGTTCTGAAAAATGACCTTGCCGGGTGTAGTGGCAACATTTTCACCCAGTTTGAAAGCTGATTTGTCCGTCATGGTGACATTCAGACCTTCAGCACTTTCCTTGAGGTCACGTGTCAGCTGTTCCATCCCTTTCAACAAATTCTGACCCCTGGTGGCGACGGTACGGCGCATGACTTCGGGGTTGGTCAGAATGGAGTTGGAGGGCGACAGAGCGCTGACATACTGGCGGGCATAAAAATCCAGTTGCTGGCGCACGTGTTCGTTCAGGCCTTCCACACCATGCACGATATTCAAAAGACAGCGGGAATACAGCAGGTAGGATTGCTTGATAAAATTAAAAATCAAGTTGTCCGTCCACTCGGGGTCATTAAAACGGCGATCATCCTTGGCCGGTTCAATAACGGCCTCGACATCCTGTTCACCGAGTAACTCACGTGCAGTATTCTGCCAAAGCTGCATTTGACCCTGCATAAGGCTCATTTGCTCGTCAAACAGCACCATGGGGTTTTGTGCCAGCTGCTCACCCAGCTTCTGAAAGTTTTCACCCATATCATTGAAAACTGAAGCGGATGAATCACTCATACCCCCTTCACTACGGCTCATCAGTTGTTCAATGACACCCTGATAACGCTCATTAGCTTTGGTGATCCATTCAAACATTTCAGCCGGATCATACAGATCATCAGATTCGTTCTTAGCTTGCTCGGACATCAAAGATCTCCCGATTTGCGCAGACAAAAAAGGGGCTCGAAAGCCCCTTTTGACCAAGTTACTTCAATAAGGGCTAACCTTATTTGGCAGCGCCACCTGAAGCAGGCTTGGAGGCTGCAGGCTTGCTGGCAGCCTTGGTTTCTTCAGCGGCCTTGTTGAAAGCCTGAGAGCGAGACTCTTCCAGAATCTTTTCAACTTCGGTTTTGAATTCCATGCTCATGTCAGCCATGGTTTTGGCATCTTCCAGAACCTTCTTGCTCAGGGTGCTCATCATTTCAGCCTGAGATGCACTGTAGTCACGAACGCTGTCAGCGTCTTTAACTTCAGTGGCGCTCTTCATCTGAGACAGACCCATATGGCTGTAAGCTTTCAGCGCTTCAAGCTGAAAGTCAGTCATTTTTTCCATGTTTTCAACCAGCAGCGAGTTGATCTTACGCATAGGGTTGTACATGTTTTTGGTTTGTTCAGAAAAGGCATTCATCATTTTTTCTTGCATCGCTTTATCTTGCATCATGGTTAGTTACTCCGTTCGTTTTGTTAAGGGTGTTACCCGTAATAAATAACTTTCTAATTATTTTTAAACTACTCGTCCTGAATGACAGTTAGATGACGTTCAGGCAAAAAAGTTTATTTGTTGCCTGTTGATCCCTGCCCATAACTGGACATGAGATCCATCATCATCTTTTGATAGCTACTGACTGAATCAAAACCTTGGGATACAAAAGGTGTAAACAGGGAAAGGGGATCATAGCCTTCAGCACCGGCTTCCATCTGTTCCCTGATTTTATTCATCAGCTCTTCCTGAAAAGGCTGAACATCGGGCAATCCCATCGCCTGACGAAATTCATCGGGTGTCATATCTAATTCAATATTGACTTTCACGTACGACCTCGCATTGGTTCGTGAAGTGTCTAGTGCCTACTTTAACTACCTTGCGCCCTATAACGCAACTGCGAAATGGGCTCTTTGAATAACTTTGCTTATAAACATAAGAAAACTACAAAAACAGTAGGCTAAACAGGAGATTTCACTGGTTAAGGTTAGATGGTTTCCTGACAAATACCAGGAAACCGGTTAAAAAAATTACTTTACACCAGCCGGAATCCTTGGAGTTCCCGCTTCCACATCAGCATTCTGTCCGCGATGACGCAGCCAATGATCCATTAAAACGATGGCCAGCATCGCTTCAGCAATGGGTGTCGCACGAATGCCCACACAGGGGTCATGACGTCCGGTGGTGATGATTTCACAAGGCTCACCGTCAAGATTGACGCTGCGCCCAGGAAGATGCAAGCTGGATGTTGGTTTGAGTGCCATGCCCACCTCAAGGGTCTGGCCGCTGGAGATTCCCCCCAACACACCACCGGCGTGGTTGCTGAGAAAGCCTTCGGGGGTGATTTCATCGCGGTGTTCTGTGCCTTTTTGCTCAACACACGCAAAACCTGCCCCTATTTCCACACCTTTTACCGCGTTAATCGACATCATGGCATGGGCTATATCCGCATCCAGACGATCAAAGATGGGTTCCCCCAGGCCAGGCGGGACTCCTTCAGCAACAACCTGAATACGAGCACCGATGGAGTTGCCTTCTTTGCGCAGGGCTTTCATGTAGTCTTCCATTTCGGGCACTTTCTTTGGATCAGGGCAGAAAAAAGCATTCTTTTCCACTTCTTCCCAGATCAACTGTTCGGCCTTGATGGGGCCCAGTTGGGAAAGATAGCCACGAATCCGGATACCCAGACGTTCCTGCAGGTATTTTTTGGCAATGGCGCCGGCAGCCACCCGCATTGCAGTCTCTCTGGCTGAGCTGCGCCCTCCGCCCCGGTAGTCACGAATGCCGTATTTCTGCTGATAGGTGTAGTCAGCGTGGGCCGGACGAAACTGATCCTTGATCTTGCCGTAGTCTTTGGAGCGTTGATCGGTGTTTTCAATCATCAGGCCTATCGGGGTGCCGGTGGTTTGGCCTTCAAACACACCCGAAAGAATGCGAACCCGATCGGCCTCTTTGCGTTGTGTGGTGTGCTGACTGGTGCCCGGTTTGCGCCGATCCAGATCCAGCTGCAGATCCTCTTCGCTCAGGGCCAGGCCTGGCGGGCAACCATCAACAATGGCCCCCAATGCAGGACCGTGACTTTCACCAAAGGTGGTGACTGTAAAAAGTTTTCCAAATGTATTACCGGACATAGTCGTTTCACTTTGATCTTATGAACTGGAATCGTTAACTGCGGCATCAAAGTCAGCCTGGAATTCATCCAACTGCTCGGCCGTCAGAACAAAAACACCCCGGGCCTGGGATTCAAAATCAATCCAGAGAAATGGCACCTGGGGAAAAAGTGCCTGCAGATGCTCTTCACTGTTGCCCACCTCAACCACCAATACGCCTTGATCGCTCAGATGCTGGCGAGCTTCAACCAGAATCACCCTGACCAGATCCAAACCGTCTTCGCCAGCAGCCAGTGCCAGCTCAGGTTCCTGTCGGTATTCATCAGGCATCAGTGACAGGTCGGTGGCATCCACATAAGGCGGATTGCTGACAATTAAGTCATAACGTTCGCCCTGCAGAGCTGAAAAAAGATCGGATGCAGTAGCAAAAACCCTGTCCTGCAGGTGGTGGTGTGCAATGTTTTCTTCAGCCACTTCCAGGGCATCTTCGGAAATATCCGTGAGGGTAACCTGAGCAGTGGGAAAAGCATAGGCGCAGGCAATGCCAATACAGCCACTGCCGGTGCATAAATCCAGAATCCGCCTGGGTGGTGCTGCTTCACTAATCCAGGGAGAAAAGTTATTCTCTATCAGTTCAGAAATCGGGGATCGGGGGATCAGAACACGAGGATCCACTTTAAAGGGCAGTCCGGCAAACCAGCTTTCGCCCAGCAAGTAGGGCAAAGGAGTATGCTCTTCGCAGCGACGGCGGATCAGCTCCAACAGCTTTTCTCTTTCCAGTTGTGTCAGGCGTGCATCCAGCAACCTTTGATCCGTATCCCAGGGCAGATGCAGACTTCCCAGAACCAGGTGCAGGGCTTCATCCCAGGCATTGTCTGTGCCATGCCCATAATAGAGGTTATGGCGATTGAAGCTGGTGATGGCCCAGCGTATAAAGTCACGCAGGGTTTGTAATTCCTGCACCAAAGAAGTCGTAGACTGGCTCATGTTACTCGCATTTCCCGATTCAGCTGAATGATGACCTGAATTCTAACAAAACACCAACCAGAAGGCTGAAAAACTTCACGCCTGCAGCAGGTTTAAGGAGCAAGATGTGTCCCCTTCAGATGAACAGCCCGATGACCTGGAGCTATTCAGGAAACTGATGCGTGGTGTCAAACCCCTGGAGCAGAATAAAGCAGATTTGAGTCAGTCGAAAAAAAAGCTGAATAAAGAGGTTCTGGCTATTCGCCGTGAGGCTGCAGAAAACGAATCAACCGCTTTTATTGAAGACGGTTTGTCGGATGGTCTGGTTCTCCCGGTCAAACCCGGAGACTCCCTGGCTTTTCACCTGCCCGACCTTCCACAAAGAACCTTTCAGTCTTTAAAAAAGGGGCAAATCACCTGGCAGGAAGGCCTGGATTTGCATGGTTACACTCTGGAATCTGCACGCACGGAGTTAAGCCGTTTTGTGCGTGACGGACGCAGCCAGGGATATCGGTGCTTATTGCTGGTACACGGTAAAGCCTATAACCGTGAAGGTGAAACACCCAGTATCAAGTCCCATATCAACGCCTGGCTGAAACAAATGCCTGAGGTTCTGGCTTTTGTTTCAGCCCTGCCAGCTGACGGGGGTACAGGAGCCGTTTACATTCTTCTGCGTACCAAAGCGACCCCTCAGTAGCCACTTTCGGCCTTGACCAGACCTTCCGGCTCTTCACCCGCTTCCAGTTTTTTCAGATTGGCAACAACCTGTTTAACCGCCGGTTCAGGCAGGGTTGCAGCTGCCATATGCGGGGTGACGGCCACCTTGGGGTGCTCCCAGAAAGGGTGGTTCGTCGGCAAAGGTTCCTCATGAAAAACATCCAGCGCTGCAAAACGCAGATGGTCATTATCCAGAAGCTTCAGCAAGTCATCATCCACAACCTGAACACCCCGTGCCACATTCACCAGCGCAGCACCCCTGGGTAACTTACCAAGCAGCCGGGCATCCAACAGACCACGAGTCTGGGGCGTATTGGGCAGGAGACTGATCAGAACATCACTTTGCTCTACCAACTGCTGCAAGCCCTGGTCACCGGTAAACACCTTGACCCCTTCCAGCTCAATATCAGAGCGTTTCCAGCCACTCACCGGGTAGCCATAAGTGGCCAGGCTTGTGGCCACCTGTTGACCCAGAGCGCCCAGACCCAGAATACCCAGACGCATTTGATCTCTGGATCGTGCCGTATGCTCCTGCCATTTACTCTGGCGTTGCAAATCAGCATAGATGTCAAAATCACGCTGCACCGTCAAGGTCGCCCAGAGGATGTATTCGACCATCTGATCAGCCATGCCTGCATCCAGCAGACGAATCAAGGGAACCTCAGAAGACAAGTCATCACGGCGAACAAAGGCATCAACACCAGCACCCAGCGCAAACACAGCTTCCAGATTGGGGAACCGGGCAAACAGACCTTCCGTGGGGTTCCAGGCTGCCACCCAGCGCACCTGATCGGCAGCAAAATCATCCTCTGCTGTGACCACTTTCAAGTCAGGCTGATGCTGGGCAAAAGCATCCAGCCACTGTTGCAGATCTGGCTCTATGTGCAAGTACAGCATATCTCTATCCTCTATTCTTTGGGTCAGTTCTTACCCTTACCCTAACCAATAGACAGACAAAAAGCCAAGTTGCCTTACTGATGTTGTTAACTTTATGTTACCTTTGATTAAAGATTGCTTAACAGAGGTGGGCAGCCCAGATGAAACTTCAGGATTTACGTCAGTTTGAACAATTCTCTCAGCTTTCTGATGAACAACTGATCCTCATTAAACCCAAACTCAAGCTCAAGCGTTGCCAGGCAGCCGGTGAAGTGATTATCCCGCGTGGCTATGAAAAAGACCTGGAATTTTTTCTGTTGCAAGGCAGCCTCTTGCTTACTGCCGAAGATGGTCAGCAACAGGAAATCACTGCCGACTCCCCTGCAGCCCGGCTCAGTATTGCCAGACTGCGACCCAGTCTTTATGAAGTCACCAGTGCTGAACCCTGCCAGCTTTTGGCCATTTCCGGCTCCTTGCTCACCCAGCAGGTTCAGGCATCCAGCCTTGAACAAGAAAACATTGGTCTCTCTGAAGTCGCCAATAAGTTCTACCGGCGCTTAAAAACAGCGTTGGAGAATCGTAATTTCAGCCTACCCAGCCTGCCCAGTGTTGCCCTGAAGGTACGTGAAGTCCTGCAGCAGGAAGAGCCGGAAATCAAGGACCTGGAACGGGTTCTAAATCGTGATCCCTCCATGTTGGCCAAGCTCATTGCTGCTGCCAACAGCCCCCTGTATCGGCGTGGCAATGCCTGTCAGAGCAGTGGTGAAGCCATCATGCGCCTGGGCCTGGATACCACCTCCCAGTTGGTTATGCTGTTTTCTTTACGACAATTGTTCAAGGCCAACAACCCCTGGGTGAAACAGCGCATGACTCAAAGCTGGTGTCAGGGTGTAAAAGTGGCTGCCATTGCCCAGTTGCTCACCCTGCATCATCCACATATCTCCGCTGATCGGGCTCTTTTGGTAGGCCTGATTCACAACCTGGGTGAGTTGGCCATTTTAAAGTTCATTGACCTGGAGACGGAAGTCGACCACCAGCAAATGGAGCAGGTATTGGAAGAGCTAATGCCCCAGGCTGGCGTACTGTTGCTCAACTATTGGGGGTTTGATGACGAAGTGACTCGCCTGGTGTCCCACTTGAATAACTGGCAGTCCAGCTCAGCGGACAAACAAGCCAGCCTGGAGGATTTGATTCGGGTTGCCAGACTGCACAGCTTTATTGGTACCGAAAAGCAGCACCGCCATCCACGCCTGGATGAAGTGCCTGCTTTCCAGAAGCTGGCTACTCAGGGACTGACACCGGAATTCAGCCTGACGCTTGTTGAAGATGCTGCAGATCAGGTGGAGGAGGTTCAGGAGATGTTTGGTCTGTAATTTCAGAAGCTATTCACGAAAGCAGACTTCCACTACAAAATCGCCGCTTTCAACATGAAACGGCAAGAGGATTTTGGGGCCATACACACTATGCAAAACCTGATGGCCCTCGCCGACAAAAGTTACCGGTTGGGAAAGGTAAAATTCATAGCCTTTTTCTGAGAGTATTTTTTTGGCCCCACCCGATACCATATTGGTGATTTCACCGACCAGATCACGAACAGTATCATCAATTTTTTCCGGGCGTTCACCCAGCATTTTTTCCACCAGTGCCAAAGCCACTGGTTCTGAGAAAGTGATGGCCAGGGAACCGGCCGTCTGCTCTCCCATAAGGTCTATAAACCCGGTGATTGCTCCTCGGGCTATATTGTCGTCCTTGACGACTGGCTTGCCCACCTGAGGCTGCATCTGAGCCATAGTGCGCAAAACATTCATCATGGCATGCAAAAAAGGGTTTATGAAATCTGCCCGCATAGCTCCTGCCTTAAAAGAAAACTTTAAAACACAAGCTTACAGTAAAGAAAAAGCAAAAGGGAGACATCACCCTAAAAACAACCGGACATTTTTTGCAAAAACTTTACGTTTACGTCAACTTCCTCTAATGGTATTTTAATCTCACTGTATAACCAGCCTGGGCTTCTTGCCACAGGTTGGTTAAGCTTCAAATAACAAGAATCTCGATACAATAACAATCAGGAGGCTTTTTCATGTCCCGACCTCTTTGGCAGCCCAGTGCTGCTGCCCTGGAAGCCAGCCAGCTCATGCGCTTTATGAAAAGTGTCAATGAACGCTACGAGGCACAAGTCAACAACTACCAACAACTCTACAACTGGAGTGTCGACAACAGTGAAGAGTTCTGGGAGCTGGTCTGGGAGTTCTCCGGGG
>Ga0136591_1000075_pt1 | contig 45517 bp, 44 predicted proteins | sample AntRauMFilla3767_FD_104929 | JGI IMG/M metagenome (GOLD analysis project Ga0136591, IMG submission 104929) | Saline lake microbial communities from Rauer Islands, Antarctica - Metagenome Filla 3 #767 | ecosystem: Environmental > Aquatic > Non-marine Saline and Alkaline > Saline | place...
AATGGCCGGAAGACGTGGATCTGGCTGAGCAATTGCAGTTTCTGGTCTGGGAAGCGGACATTTTGAGAGACTGGAACAAGGAGGCGCTGATGACATCCATCAAGACACTCAGCCAAGCGGCAGGGATGAAAATGAAGGACTACCTACAGCCCGTGTTTCTGTCCATTGCCGGTAGCACCAGCTCAACCTCGGTATTGGACGCCATGGTGATTCTGGGGCCAGAAATCAGCCGTGCACGCTTGCGCTTTGCCTTGAATCTGTTGACCGATGGTAAGGGCTTTGGCAAGAAGCAGGCCAAGAAGCTGGAGAAAAAGTACCAGCAGCTACTGGAAAGCCAGGCATCTGAAAATTAAATAAAAAAAGACTTGACGGTGCGTAGCTCCAGACGTAATATACGCACCGTCTTCCGGCCAACGTGGGGCTATAGCTCAGCTGGGAGAGCGCCTGCATGGCATGCAGGAGGTCAGCGGTTCGATCCCGCTTAGCTCCACCACTCCTTTTTCGTAAGACTCTGCGTCCCATTCGTCTAGTGGTCCAGGACACCGCCCTTTCACGGCGGTAACAGGGGTTCGAACCCCCTATGGGACGCCATCTCAACTTTTCCACATTTAATCCACAAGATCCCTGTAGCTTTTTCAGCCTGCAGGTGCCCTCCTGTATCTTCTTGTTTAATCTCGGATAATGTCAGATAAAGCAGCGGTTTAGTTGCTTTTTTTTCTCTAACTTATTGATTTTAATCGCAGCGATATTGGGGTGATTAAATAATGATCAATCTGTGTCGGGAGTGGTGATGGCCTGCTCAGACCGCTTTTCCCAGCCTTTTTCCACGCCTTTATCCACAGATAATGTGGATAAAGGCGGGTGGAATAATCTAGATGTCATCCAACAAGAGGTCATTATTCAGCTTGTATTTAGCAGGGTCTTCAGGTCCAACAACTTTTTTCCAGGAGCTGCTGGAACCCACCTGAATATCCTGTAAGGCCAGAGGACGTCCCGTGTTTTTGTTGAAGGCCAATCGAACAATATCAGGCGTTTTGTTGTCAGTCTGGCGTTTAACAAACCCCAGGTCACCGTTGGCAAATCCGACCAGAGAACCGATGGGGAAGATTCCCTGGTTTTTGATCAGCTCTTGAGCCATGCCTTGATCCAGTTGGTTGCTCATACCCAGGATGCGTTTAAATGCCAAAGCGTGGGGCAGGCCCGCCCGATAGCTGCGACCGTTGGTCATGGCATCAAAGACATCAATAACTGCTGCCAGTTTGCCTGCCGGAGTCATGGAAAGCCCTTTCAGGCGTTCTGGGTGACCTGAACCATCCAGGCGTTCGCAGTTCTGGGTGGCAATTTGCAGGGCCAGATCAGGAGTGCCTGGCTGGCGCGACAGGATTTCCCGGGTCAATAGGGAGTGCTTGTGCATCACTTTGGCTTCCTGTTCGGTCAGGTCACCGGTTTTACCAATAATTCGTTCGGGTATCAGGCCTTTGCCCAGGTCATGGCAAAGCCCTGCAAAGATAATATTGCGCAGGTAATTTTGGTCACGGGATTTGGGGTTGGCGGTATTGAATTGGGTCTGGTCGGCCAAAAGCACGGCAACACTAACCGAGTGTTCGAACAGGTATTGCCCCGTGGTTCTGACCCGGGTGTAAAGAATCAGCTTCTGGCGATCTTTTTCCAGAGCGGCGAGCAACTGATCAGCCGCTTGCCAGGCCAGCTTGATATCCAGCGGCTCCTTGTTGCGCAACTGGGTGACCAGTGTTCGTACTGCTTTTACAGCCAGCTGGTGAGCAGTTTTGACATCCAGCGGGCTGGATGCACTTTCTTCCTTCTCGCTATCCTTTTTTTCTTTGTCCTTGTCCTTGGTTTTTTTGTTTTTGCTGTCTTTTTCGGGCTGCGCAGGTTCAAACAGCTCGGAAGGTGCAGCATTGCTGGCATTGCCTGAAGCATTGCGAGCATTGTCCCTTTGTAATTCGTTCACCACAAAAGAAATTTTCTGGTCTTTCTGGGGATCCATATTGGTGAACTGGCAGCCCAGGCTACTGACCTTCTTTTTTTCATCGTAGCCAATATGGCGAACGATGATACTCAGGTTGATCACCTCGCCATTGGGGAAGATGATATGGCAGTTGTCGAACTGGGTGTTCTTTTCCAGTGTTTCCTGAAGATCACCTTCAACATCCACCTGGCAACCCTGAGCCGACAGGTCACGTAAAAGACCTTCATATTCCCAGGTGGGGTCCTGGGGAATCAGGTTGTCATATTCATCACGCTTTTCAGGAGGTTCTTTGACGCCCAGCAGAACCTTGATTTCCAGTGACATGCGGATGGGGGCGCGGTAAAACTGCCGTCTTTGCAGAAAATGGAGGTTTTTGGGGAAGGCAACCTTGTAGATAGGAGCACCATCCTTGATGGCTCTTCCCGAAGCCTGAACTTTGCTGGCACTTATTCTGCATCCATCGTGGTAGCTTTCAAAACTGAAGGGAATGGCCTTGGCCATCAGGTCATCGCCCCAGCGGGGAGTGACTTCATCCAGTAAAAAGTAACCTTCCTTGTAGTTAACGGATACCACCATGCTGGTGTACTTGTCAGCCACAGCATCAAAGTTCAGCTTGAGCGGAGTGTGCTTGTTCTGCAATCTTTTCAGCAGACGATAGATCCCTTCCCGGGTGGAGATTAATTGCCCTTCCGGTTTCTTGTTGCGGGTAGCATCCGCTTCGTTGGTATCCGTATCCTTAGTGCTCACAAAATGAATCCTGGTTAGGGTGTATTAATCAAACATGTTTTGATAGCTTTTTTTGACACCAAAATCAAGCCCTAAGTCATTGATTATTACTTAAATAAACAAGTCGAAGCAGAGTGGTTACTTATCACTGCTGAGTGCCTGGAGGCGTTTGAGTAGGCTAGAGGTGTCCCAGCGGCCTCCACCCAGATTCTGTACTTCTGCATAAAACTGATCAACCAGTGCTGTGATGGGTAGCTGAGCACCGAATTCTCTGGCCTGGTGCAGGCAAATAGCCAGATCTTTGCGCATCCAGTCAACTGCAAAGCCGTGTTCGTATTGATTGGCAATCATGGTTTGGTGGCGATTGCTCATTTGCCAGGAACCTGCAGCACCTTGACTGATGACATCAATAACCTTTTGTTGATCCAGGCCTGCGCGATCAGCAAAGTTAAGGCCTTCCGACAGTGCCTGTACCAGCCCGGCAATGCAAATCTGGTTGACCATTTTGGTCATTTGCCCACTTCCGGTTGGGCCCATGTGAGTGACGGCTTTGGCAAACAGGTTCATCAGGGGCAGGCCGCGCTCAAATGCTGCTGTTTCACCGCCGACCATGATGGTGAGTTGTCCTTTTTCCGCACCCTGCTGACCGCCGGACACCGGCGCATCCAGAAAGTCGATCTGCTTCTGGTTGCAGGCATCAGCCATTTCTTCGGCAAGGGTGGCAGAGGCGGTGGTGTGGTCTATGACCAGACTGCCAGGTTTCAAGGTTTTCAGGATGCCTTCTTCACCTGTCATGACTTCTCGAACATCTTCATCATTGCCGACGCAGAGAAAAACCAGATCGGCTTCAGCTGCTGCCTTGGCAGGGCTGACAGCAAAGCTTTGTCCAGGATGCTGGTCCAGCCAGTCCTGAGCCTTGCTTGACGTGCGATTGTAAACGCAGACCTGATGTCCACCTTTAACCATGTGGCTGGCCATGGGGGCGCCCATAACACCCAGGCCGATGAAAGCCAGGTTTTTGTTTGCTGTCATGGCAAGCTCCAAGAAATTGTTGGTTAAAAGACGGTATTATGACGCTTGCCTGAGCTAAGAACAATTATAGCTCAGTATTAATTACTTGTATGGAACAAAAAAGGCTGCCGAAGCAGCCTTGAAATTCATTTTTGAGCTATTATTTGGCAGGATAATCCCTTTGTGGTGCACCTGTGTACAGCTGGCGGGGACGGCCGATTTTGTAATCATTGCTGATCATTTCATTCCAATGGGAAATCCAGCCAATGGTGCGGCTCAGTGCAAAAATGGCCGTGAACATGTTGGTGGGAATGCCAATGGCCTTGAGGATGATGCCGGAATAGAAGTCAACATTGGGGTAGAGTTTGCGCTCCTTGAAGTAGTCATCTTCCAGGGCAATTTCTTCCAGGCGCTTGGCAATTTTCAGTTGTGGATCATCCGCCATGCCCAGTTCTTCGAGAACCTCATCACAGGTTTTCTTCATGACCTTGGCGCGGGGATCAAAGTTGCGATAGACGCGGTGACCGAAGCCCATCAGCTTGAAGGGGTCATTTTTATCCTTGGCCTTATCCACAAAACGCTGGATATTTTCTTCGGACTCATCACCAATTTCATCCAGCATGTTGAGTACGGCTTCGTTGGCACCGCCGTGTGCGGGACCCCAGAGTGCGGCAATACCAGCAGCAATACAGGCGAAGGGGTTGGCACCAGTAGAGCCAGCCAGGCGTACAGTTGATGTTGAGGCATTTTGTTCATGGTCTGCATGCAGCATGAAGATGCGATCCATTGCCTTGGCAAAAATCGGGTTGACCTTGTACTCCTCGCAAGGGGTTGCAAACATCATGTGCAGGAAGTTTTCCGAGTAGGACAGGTCATTGCGAGGATAAACAAAAGGCTGACCGATGGAGTACTTGTAACACATGGCGGCAATGGTCGGCATTTTCGCAATCAGGCGATGTGCAGACACCTCACGATGATAAGCATCGCTGATATCCATGGCTTCATGATAAAAAGCAGACAGAGCACCCACAACACCGCACATGACGGCCATGGGGTGGGCATCACGACGGAAGCCTTTGAAGAACTGGGTCAGCTGTTCATGCACCATGGTGTGGCGGCGGATGGTGTTTTCAAACTTGTCGCGTTGAGCAGGTGTCGGAAGCTCGCCATTGAGCAGTAGGTAGCAGACTTCAATATAGTCTGAGTTTTCGGCCAACTGGCCAATAGGGTAGCCACGATGCAGCAGGATGCCTTGGCCGCCATCAATATAAGTGATTTCGGATTGGCAGGAAGCGGTGGCCATGAAACCTGGGTCATAAGTGAAGATGCCATGGGCACCGAGGCCGCGTACATCAACGACATCTGGTCCCTGGGAGCCAGTAAGTACAGGGAATTCGATGCTCTGCTCAAGACCATCAACGGTCAGTACTGCTTTCTTGTCAGCCATAAGGCCTCCTTATTTATTTTGTGTCTCACTTGCGCAACTGAAAACCTAAGTGGCACCACTATAGAAGGGTTGAAAAACTTGTCAATTACGCTAAATGCCTAGGGTAATTCGCACTCGGGTTGTTAGAATGCGGACTTCCTGCTTAACGGCAGGTGATTAGATTCGCTTATTTTGATGCAGTGCACAACCTTTGGTTAGATTGCGTAAGCAATTAGGGGTTCCTATAATCATCGACCTGCACCAGGGGGTGGAGTGCTGCAGTAAGTGAGTTTGGCTTGTCTGAATTGACTGATGAGCACTTCCGAAAATAATCGCTTGTTGCCGGGGAGACCCGTGCAAGCACATAAGAGTGTGTAGAGCCGTGAATAGCAAAAGACCTGTAAACCTCGATCTATCGACGATAAAACAACCTTTGCCTGCGCTGACATCGATTGCTCACCGGATTACCGGGGTGATCATGTTCGTTGGCCTTATCTTTATGTTTTGGGCGCTGGATGCATCCCTGTCTTCACCGGAAGGCTTTGAAAGCGTCAAAACCGTATTGCAACAGAACTTCCTGGCCAAATTTGTGCTGTGGGGGCTGTTGTCTGCATTGGCATACCACTGTGTGGCCGGTGTCAAACATTTGATCATGGATCTGGACATTGGTGTCACCCTGGAAGGGGGGCAAAAGATGTCTCAAGCCGTCGTGGTCATCTCTGTTGTTCTAATTCTGCTGGCAGGAGTCTGGGTATGGTAACCAATATCACAAGTTTCGGTCGTAGTGGCCTGTCCGATTGGCTGATGCAGCGTGTAACTGCAGTGATTCTGCTGGCTTACACCCTGTTTATGCTGGGCTTCTTCCTGGGCACCTCCAGCCTGGATTACCTGACCTGGACCGGCCTCTTTCAGTCTACCTGGATGCGTATTTTCAGCTTGCTGGCCCTGCTGTCCCTGGCTGCCCATGCCTGGATTGGTCTCTGGACTGTATCCACTGATTATATGAAAGCAACCGGTGTTCGCCTGGTGTTTCAGGCAGTCGTGGCCCTGGCGTTGTTTGCCTTTGTGGTCTGGGGCGTTCAACTTTTCTGGGGAGTTTAATCCATGTCAGCACTTCGTACTCTTGAATTTGATGCCATCATTGTTGGTGGTGGTGGTTCAGGCCTGCGTGCCGGTTTGCAGCTGGCGCAATCCGGCCGTAAAACAGCGGTGATCTCAAAGGTCTTTCCAACCCGTTCACATACCGTATCCGCTCAGGGTGGTATTACCTGCGCCATTGCTTCTGATGACCCCAATGATGATTGGCGCTGGCACATGTACGATACCGTCAAGGGTTCCGATTACATCGGTGACCAGGATGCGATCGAATACATGTGTAACGAAGGCCCCAAAGCCGTTTTTGAACTGGAGCACATGGGTCTGCCGTTTTCGCGTACAGAGCAGGGCCGCATTTACCAGCGTCCTTTCGGCGGCCAGTCCAAGGACTTCGGTAAAGGTGGTCAGGCATCACGTACCTGCGCCGCTGCAGACCGTACCGGTCATGCCCTGCTGCATACCCTGTATCAAGGCAATATCAAGAATGGCACCACCTTTCTGAACGAATGGTATGCTGTGGATCTGGTTAAAAATGCCAATAATGATGTGGTCGGCTGTATTGCCGTTTGCATCGAAACCGGCGAAACCATTTTTGTTAAAGCCAAAGCCACTGTTCTGGCAACCGGTGGTGCGGGCCGTATTTATGCTTCTACCACCAACGCTCTGATCAATACCGGTGATGGTATCGGTATGGCACTGCGGGCCGGTTTTGCCATGCAGGATATGGAAATGTGGCAATTCCACCCCACCGGTATCTGGGGTGCGGGTACTCTGGTCACTGAAGGTTGTCGTGGCGAAGGCGGTTACCTCATCAATAAAGATGGTGAGCGCTTTATGGAGCGTTATGCTCCCAATGCCAAAGACCTAGCGGGTCGTGATGTTGTGGCACGCTCTATGGTTCTGGAGATTCTGGAAGGCCGTGGTGCCGGTGAGAAAGGCGACCATGTATTCCTGAAGCTGGATCATCTGGGTGAAGAGGTTCTCAACAAGCGTCTGCCCGGTATTTTGGAACTATCCAAGACTTTTGCTCACGTTGACCCGGTCAAGGCTCCGATTCCTGTAGTACCAACCTGTCACTACATGATGGGTGGTATTCCCACCAACATCCATGGTCAGGCGATTACTGTTGATGAGAATGGTAAAGACCAGATTATCAATGGCCTGTTTGCTTGTGGTGAAGCAGCTTGTGTATCGGTTCACGGTGCCAACCGTCTGGGTGGTAACTCCTTGCTGGATCTGGTGGTCTTCGGTCGTGCTGCGGGTCAGTACATCGAAAAAGCTCTGGATCAGGGTATTGAGTATGATGAAGCTTCCCAGTCGGATCTGGATGCTTCTCTGGCACGCATGAATCGCTGGAATGAATCAACCGGTGGTGAGTCTATTCCTGCTCTGCGCGCCGAGTTGCAAGAATGCATGCAGAATTACTTCGGTGTTTTCCGCGATGGTCAATACATGGAGAAGGGTATTGCTCAGTTGAAAGATCTGCGTGAGCGGATTGGTAATGCCCATCTGGAAGACAAGAGCCATGCTTTCAATACAGCGCGTATTGAAGCTCTGGAACTGGATAACCTGCTGGAAGTGGCTGAAGCAACTGCTATTTCTGCCTATGAACGTCGTGAAAGCCGTGGTGCTCATAGCCGTAATGACTTCACCGAGCGTGATGATGCCAACTGGCTGAAGCATTCTGTGTATATGCCAACCACCAAAACTCTCGGTAAGCGCGATGTCAACATGGCTCCCAAGCTGATTCAGGGCGACCTGTTGAAGCACTTTGAGCCAAAAGTTCGTACTTACTAATCAGAATTCGATGTTGGGAGAGTAAAGATGCTTCAGGTATCTGTATATCGTTACAACCCAGAGACAGACAAAGCGCCTTACATGAAGGACTTTGAAATCGACACCCAGGGTAAAGACTTGATGGTGTTGGATGTTCTGCATCTGGTTAAAGAAAAAGACAGTGGTATGGCTTATCGCCGTTCCTGCCGTGAGGGTGTATGTGGCTCTGATGGTATGAACATGAATGGCAAAAATGGTCTGGCTTGTATCACTCCGATTTCTGAGGTGGTCAAAAACAACAAGCTGATCCTGCGCCCTTTGCCTGGTCTGCCAGTGATTCGTGATCTGGTTGTGGATATGTCGCTTTTCTATGAGCAGTATGAGCGCATTCAGCCTTACCTGATCAATGATACACCGGCCCCGGCTATTGAGCGGCTGCAATCTCCGGAAGAGCGTGACAAACTGGATGGCCTCTACGAGTGCATCCTCTGTGCCTGCTGTTCCACTGCTTGTCCGTCCTTTTGGTGGAACCCTGACAAGTTTGTTGGCCCTTCCGGCTTACTGCAGGCTTATCGTTTCCTGATCGACAGTCGTGACACTGCAACCCGTGAGCGTCTGTCCGAGCTGGATGACCCCTTCAGTGTGTTCCGTTGCCGCGGTATCATGAACTGTGTTGCTGTTTGCCCCAAGGGCCTGAACCCGACTCGTGCAATCGGTCATATCCGCGATATGCTCCTGTCAAACGCGACCTAATGGTAGTCACCCTTGTGATCGCAAGGGTGTATGCACCGAAAGTCGTGGGTAAAACCCCGTACCGGTACTGTCGTTTTTCTACCAGTCGGGTACAATAGTGCTGCTGAAGCCGGTGTGATCCACCGGCTTCACACTAAATAAAGTAACCATCAGGGGATACGGGTTTTCCCCGTTTGTTCGTGACGGCCAGGGGAACTGAGTTTTAAAAAGTGACTCAGCGGTCGCTGCGGATAAACTCCCCTTCTATGCAGGGTGATAACAGATGCAAGAAGGCAGCATGGAGTTTATGTGGAATACCTCCCATACATTTGGGGGAAATATCCACTTCATCGAAGAGCTCTACGAAGAGTATCTCAACGATCCTAACGCCGTACCGGAGCAATGGCGTGATTATTTCAACAAGCTCCCCCGTCCGGAAGGTGCACCAGCACAAGACCTTCCCCTCTCTCCTATCCGTGATCACTTCTCACAGTTAAGCCGTCAGCGTAAATCGGCTGTGCCTGGAATGAGTACCGATAATCTGCATGAGAAAAAGCAGGTTAAGGTGCTTCAGATGATCAATGCTTTTCGCTTTCGTGGTCACCAGCAGGCGGACATAGATCCTCTGGAGTTGCGTGAAAGAAAGCCGATAGCCGATCTTGACCTGCACTTTCATCAGTTGGGTAAAGAAGATCTGGATGAGGAGTATCAGACAGGGTCACTTTTCATCGGTAAGGAAAAGACAACCCTTCGCGAAATTCATGATGCAGTCAAGCAAACCTACTGCTCCACGATTGGTGCTGAGTTTATGCACATCGTGGATACAGAAGAGAAGCGTTGGCTGCAGCAGCGTTTTGAATCAGTCCGTTCAAAACCAGATTACAGCCCAGAAGTGCGCAAGCACTTGCTGGAAAGATTGACCGCTGCAGAAGGTCTGGAAAATTATCTGGCCTCCAAGTACCCCGGTACCAAGCGTTTCGGTCTGGAAGGTGGTGAAGCCTACATCCCTATGATGGATGAAATTATTCAGCGTTCCGGTTCCTATGGTACCAAGGAAATCGTGATTGGTATGGCTCACCGGGGCCGCCTGAATACATTGGTTAATATCCTGGGTAAAAACCCATCGGAACTCTTTGATGAGTTTGATGGCAAAAAAATGGTTTCCCAGGGTTCTGGTGATGTCAAATACCATCAGGGCTTTTCATCCAATGTGATGACCTCCGGTGGCGAGGTTCACCTGGCGCTGGCTTTTAACCCTTCACACCTGGAAATTGTTTCCCCGGTGGTTGAAGGGTCCGTTCGTGCTCGTCAGGATCGTCGTGATGAACCTGAAGGCAAGATGGTTCTTCCCATTTCCATTCATGGGGATGCTGCTTTTGCCGGTCAGGGTGTGGTCATGGAAACCTTCCAGATGTCCCAGACCCGTGCCTATAAAACAGGCGGCACGATTCATATTGTGATCAACAACCAGGTGGGTTTCACCACTTCAAAACCAGAAGACACCCGCTCTTCCGAGTACTGCACCGATGCCGCAAAACTGGTTTCCGCTCCCATTTTTCATGTTAATGGTGATGATCCAGAAGCCGTATTGCACGTCACCCAGGTAGCAGTTGATTACCGCATGCAGTTCAAAAAGGATGTGGTGATTGACCTGGTTTGCTACCGTCGTCGTGGCCATAACGAAGCAGATGAACCTTCCGGCACCCAGCCGGTGATGTACAAGAAAATCTCCAAGCATCCCACAACGCGCAAGCTTTACGCCAAGAAATTGGTGGAAGAACAGGTTATTACCGCTGAAGATGATAAGCAGCTGGTCAGTGACTACCGGGATGCACTGGATAACGGTGAACATGTGGCCAACTCACTGGTCAAGGAGCCCAACAAGGAGCTCTTTGTTGACTGGTCACCCTATCTGGGTCATGAGTGGACGACCCGTTATGACACCAGTGTGGATATGAAGCACCTTCAGGAACTGGCTGTGAAAATGTGTGAAGTGCCAGAAGGGTTTCAGACTCAGCGCCAGGTAGCCAAAATCTACGAAGACCGACGCAAGATGCTGGCTGGTGGTATGGCCATCAACTGGGGCTTTGCCGAGATGCTGTCCTATGCCACGCTAATCGATGCTAATCACCCTATCCGGATTACCGGGCAGGATGTTGGCCGTGGCACCTTCTCGCATCGACACGCCGTTCTGCATGACTTTAATGATGGCAAGGTGTTTGTGCCTTTGCAGAACATCAAAAAGGGTCAGCCTCCTTTTGTCATTCATGATTCTTTCCTCTCTGAAGAAGCTGTGCTCGCCTTTGAGTATGGTTATTCCACCACCATGCCTAATGCTCTGGTGATCTGGGAAGCCCAGTTTGGTGATTTTGCCAATGGTGCCCAGGTGGTCATGGATCAGTTTATTTCTTCCGGGGAAACCAAGTGGGGGCGTCTCTGTGGTTTGACCATGTTGTTGCCCCATGGCTATGAGGGGCAGGGGCCAGAACACTCTTCTGCGCGTCTGGAACGCTACCTGCAACTCTGTGCTGAGCATAATATTCAGGTATGCACGCCGACCACGCCTGCCCAGATTTTCCATTTGCTGCGTCGTCAGGTGCTGCGTCCATTGCGTAAGCCACTGGTTGTCATGTCACCGAAGAGCCTGTTGCGTCACAAGGATGCAACCTCCTCTTTGGAAGATCTGGCCAACGGCTCCTTCATGCCGGTGATTGGTGACCAGAACTCACTCGACCCGAAAAAAGTGAAGCGAGTGGTGCTTTGTGGTGGCAAGGTTTATTACGATCTGGCCGCCAAACGCAATGAACAGGGTCTTGAGGATACTGCCATTGTTCGTATTGAACAGCTGTACCCCTTCCCAGAAGAAGACCTGGAAACTGAACTGGCCCAGTACACCAACCTTGAACAGGCTGTATGGTGTCAGGAAGAACCGCAAAACCAGGGTGCCTGGTATTCAAGTCAGCATCATATGCGTAATGTTCTGGCCAAGCTCAACGGAGACCTGGCGAATCAGCTTAAATTTGCTGGCCGTCCGGCTTCTGCTGCTCCTGCCTGTGGTTATGCAAGTGTACATGTTGAGCAGCAGAATAAACTGGTTCAAGACGCCCTGGGCGCTTAATGCAGTCAATCAACTCCATTTAACCCAGCTTCGGCTGGGTCATTAGAATAAGTTAGGAAAGGGTATAACATGGCTATTGAGATTAAAGCTCCAACTTTTCCCGAGTCAGTAGCAGAGGGTACGGTCGCGACTTGGCACAAACAACCTGGTGAAGCTGTTGAGCGTGATGAAATCCTGGTTGATATAGAAACCGACAAGGTGGTTCTGGAAGTTCCGGCTTCTGCAGATGGTGTTCTGGAAGAAATCCTGGCCAATGAAGGCGATACCGTCGAGTCGGATCAACTGCTGGGTAAAATCAAAGAAGGTGCTGCGCCTGCTGCCAAACCAGCTGCTGAAGAGAAACCGGCTGCAACAGAAGAAACCAAGGAAAGCAGTGCTGCCCAGGCTTCTGGTGACGAAAAAGTGGCTCCTGCAGCGCGTAAACTGGCTAATGAAAAAGACGTCGACCTGTCCAAAGTGCAAGGTTCCGGCAAGGGTGGTTTGATTACCAAGGAAGATGTTCAGAAAGCCGTTTCTGGTGCTGCCAGCAAGTCTGCCCCAGCACCTGCCGCACCTCAGGTTCAGGTTGCTGCAGGTGAAAAAGTCGAAAAACGTGTACCCATGAGCCGTATGCGCCAGACCATTGCCAAGCGACTGGTGCAAGCTCAACAAACCGCCGCCATGCTGACGACCTACAACGAAGTTGACATGAAGCCGGTTATGGATCTGCGCAAAAAATACAAAGATCAGTTTGAAAAGCGTCACGATGGTACTCGTCTTGGTTTTATGTCTTTCTTCGTCAAGGCAGCAACCGAAGCATTGAAGCGTTTCCCAGATGTGAATGCCTCGATTGATGGCACAGATATCGTTTATCATGCTTACCAGGATATCGGTGTTGCTGTTTCCACCTCACGTGGCTTGATGGTTCCTGTGCTGCGTGATTGTGACAGCATGAACCTGGCTGATATTGAAGGTACCATTGCTGATTTCGGCAAGCGTGGCCGCGAAGGAAAAATCGGTATTGATGACTTGCAGGGTGGTACTTTCACGATTACCAATGGCGGTATTTTTGGTTCCCTGATGTCAACACCGATCCTGAACCCCCCGCAAACAGCCATTCTGGGGATGCACAAAATTCAGGAACGCCCTATGGCTGTGAATGGACAGGTTGAAATTCGTCCCATGATGTACCTGGCTCTGTCTTACGATCACCGCATGATTGATGGTAAAGATGCAGTCCAGTTCCTGGTGACGATCAAGGAATTGCTCGAAGATCCTGCACGCATACTGCTGGATGTATAATAATTCAGTTTTGAACCGAACTCTCCTGACACCCTCAAGACAGGAAAAGATATATGTCTGATAAATACGATGTAGTGGTAATCGGCTCTGGCCCTGGCGGCTATGTTGCAGCCATACGTGCCGCGCAGCTGGGCCTGAAAACAGCTTGCGTGGAAAAGTGGATCAGCAAGGAAGGCAAGCCGGTTTTGGGTGGCACCTGCCTGAATGTCGGCTGCATTCCCTCCAAAGCACTCTTGGAGGCTTCCCACAAGTACCACGAAGCCAAGCATGATTTTGCTGATTTCGGTATTGAAACCAAAGACGTCAAAATGGACGTCAAAAAAATGGTGGCCCGTAAGGACAAGATCGTTACCCAACTGACCGGTGGTATTGCTGGCCTGTTCATGGCCAACGGTGTGACTTCCGTGGAAGGTACCGGTAAGCTGCTGTCCGGCAAAAGAGTTGAAGTGACCAGCCATGATGGCAAAACTCAGGTTCTGGAAGCGGAAAATGTTATTATCGCTTCCGGCTCAGTGCCTGTTAACATTCCTTCTGCACCTCTGACCGAAGGCGTTATTCTGGATTCCACTGGTGCCCTGGAAATCACGGAAACACCCAAGCGTTTGGGTGTGATCGGTGGTGGTGTGATTGGTCTGGAGCTGGGTTCTGTCTGGAAACGTCTGGGTTCTGAAGTCACGGTCTTTGAAGCCATGGACAGCTTCCTGGCTGCTGTTGACCAGCAGGTGGCCAAGGACGTCAAGAAGTCCATGACCAAACAGGGTCTGAACATTGAGCTGGGCGCCCGTGTCACCTCGACTGAAGTTAAGGGCAAAGAAGTTGAAGTGACCTTTACGGATGCCAAGGGTGAGCACAAGAAGACCTTCGACAAGCTGGTAGTCTGTGTGGGACGCAAACCCTATACGGATGGTGTTCTGGCTGATGACTCCGGTGTTTCTCTGGATGAACGTGGCTTTATCTTTGTTGACGACCAGTGTCGCACTGAGGTTCCGGGTGTTTATGCCATAGGTGATGTGGTGCGCGGTCCTATGTTGGCTCACAAGTCATCCGAAGAAGGTGTCATGGTTGCTGATATCATTGCCGGACATAAGCCGGAAATGAACTATGATGCCATCCCCAACGTCATCTATACCTTCCCGGAAGTGGCTTGGGTGGGTAAAACCGAAGAAGAGCTGAAAGCTGCCGGAACGCCCTATAAATCCGGTGTTTTCCCCTTCTCGGCAATCGGTCGTGCTCTGGCCAACAACTGTTCCGAAGGCATGGTCAAGATTCTTGCGCATGAAGAAACTGATCGTGTTCTGGGTATGCATATTTTCGGTCAGAACGCAGGTGAAATGATCCATAATGGTGTCATTGCCATGGAGTTTGCTTCTTCTGCTGAAGATCTGGCTCTGACCTGTTTCGCACATCCAACACTGTCCGAAGCAGTTCATGAAGCAGCATTGGCTGTGGATGGTCATGCCATTCATATGCCCAATAAGAAAAAGCGCAAATAAATCAAATGCGCTTCGAGGTGAACCGGTCTGACCGACTGGTTCACGGGGGATATCCGGCTTTAGTGGCTACCACCACAAGAAGCCGGATATCATCAAAGTAAGTAACAGACAAAAGACGGCATAGTACTTATGAACCTGCACGAATATCAGGGAAAAAAACTTTTCGCCGATTACGGTCTTCCAGTTTCCACCGGTTTTGCAGTAGATACTCCGGAAGCAGCTGCTGAAGCCTGTCAGAAAATCGGTGGTAACATGTGGGTCGTCAAGGCCCAGGTACACGCTGGCGGCCGCGGTAAAGCGGGCGGCGTTAAGCTGATTAAATCAGCTCAAGAAGCTTCAGATTTTGCCAAGCAGTGGCTGGGCAAAAACCTGGTGACCTACCAGACAGATAAAAACGGTCAGCCTGTCAGCAAAATTCTGGTAGAAAGCTGCACCGATATTTCTCAGGAACTCTATCTGGGTGCTGTTCTTGACCGCGCCAGTGGCCGCATTGTTTTCATGGCCTCCACTGAAGGTGGCGTAGAAATTGAAAAAGTGGCTGAAGAAACTCCAGAAAAAATTCTGAAAGCTACTATTGATCCTCTGGTTGGTGCACAACCTTACCAGGCGCGTGAAATCGGCTTTAAACTGGGCCTGAACGCAACTCAAATCAAACAGTTCACCAAGATCTTCCTGGGTCTGGCTCAACTGTTTGAAGACAAGGATCTGGCTCTGCTGGAAATTAATCCTCTGGTTATTACTGAAGAAGATAATCTTCACTGCCTGGATGCCAAAGTTGTTCTCGACAGCAATGCTCTTTACCGTCACAAGGATCTGCAGGAAATGCGTGATCCTTCTCAGGAAGACGAGCGTGAAGCGAATGCTGCCAAGTGGGAACTGAACTATGTAGCTCTGGACGGCAACATCGGTTGCATGGTCAATGGTGCTGGTCTGGCCATGGGCACCATGGATATTGTCAATCTGCATAACGGTCAGCCAGCCAACTTCCTCGACGTAGGTGGCGGTGCGACCAAAGAGCGTGTAGCAGAAGCATTCAAAATCATTCTGTCTGACAGCAATGTTAAAGCCGTACTGGTTAACATCTTCGGTGGCATCGTGCGTTGTGACATGATTGCTGAAGGTATTATCGGCGCTGTTGAACAGGTGGGTGTAAAAGTGCCTGTGGTTGTCCGCCTTGAAGGCAACAATGCAGAACTGGGCTCCAAAAAACTGGCTGAAAGTGGCTTGAACATTATCGCTGCTACCAGTCTGACAGATGCAGCTCAGCAAGTTGTTAAAGCGGCGGAGGGCAAGTAATGAGCGTATTAATCAATAAAGACACCAAGGTCATCTGCCAGGGTTTCACTGGTGGTCAGGGTACTTTTCACTCTGAACAGGCCATTGCTTACGGCACCAAAATGGTGGGTGGCGTTACTCCAGGCAAGGGTGGCACGACCCACCTGGGTCTGCCTGTTTTCAATACCGTGAAAGAAGCGGTTGAAGCAACAGGTGCTGAAGCTTCAGTGATTTACGTTCCTGCACCTTTTTGCAAGGACTCCATCCTGGAAGCAGCCAATGCAGGTATCAAACTGATCGTGACCATCACTGAAGGCATTCCTACCCTGGATATGCTGGATGCCAAGGTCAAGTGTGATGAGCTGGGTGTCACCCTGATTGGCCCTAATTGCCCTGGTGTTATCACTCCGGGCGAGTGCAAAATCGGTATTATGCCGGGTCATATTCACAAGCCAGGCAAGGTCGGTATCGTATCCCGTTCCGGTACCCTGACTTATGAAGCTGTTAAGCAGACGACCGATCATGGTTTTGGTCAGTCCACCTGTGTGGGTATTGGTGGCGACCCTATCCCTGGCTCCAGTTTTATTGATATCCTCAAGCTGTTCCAGGAAGATCCACAGACTGAAGCCATCGTTATGATTGGCGAAATTGGTGGTTCTGCCGAAGAAGAAGCAGCAGCTTTCATCAAGGATAATGTTACCAAGCCAGTGGTTTCTTACATTGCGGGTGTGACAGCGCCTGCTGGTAAGCGTATGGGCCACGCCGGTGCTATTATCGCTGGTGGCAAGGGTACAGCTGATGAGAAATTTGCTGCTCTGGAAGACGCTGGTGTTAAAACCGTGCGTTCACTGGCAGAAATCGGTGATGCCCTGAAGGAAGTAACTCGCTGGTAAAATCGGCTGGTTGAATCCTCTAAAACCGCCTGTTCTTTTCGAGAACAGGCGGTTTTTTATTTTCAGGTCGTTAATCTTGGATCGGTTTTTTTAACATACTCATGATTCAAGTGATGATCACGAAAGTCTTTCAGTGCTGGTGTGGAGTCGAGTGGGTCGAGCTCCCTGAATTCAGCCCAATCCAGAAGGCAATAGAGACAAATAGCCGGGTAATTCCACTGTTTAAACTGGCCTGCGGACACCATTCCCTCAAGATGCAACATCAGGTTGCTGATACGTTCGCGCTGTAGGTTGAAGTAGAGTGCATCCTGCTGGACATCAATGCCTGATTTGGACAGCAGAAAGAGTTGGACAAAAGCCTGGTTGGCCTCATCAATCAGGGTCAGTGCATTTTCATCCTCCAGATTCAGAGTCTCTCTTTGCAGCTTTTTATTCAGGTAGTTGAATATCACCCGTGAATCATAAACCGTGTCCTTGCCCAACTCGAGCAAAGGAATTTTGCGTGCAGGACTCACAGCTTCCAGAGTTTTGCGCCCTTCCTGAGAGAAGATGTCCAGAGCCACAAACTCATAATCAGTATGTTCAAGCCAGATGCGCAGTCGGCGCACATAGGGTGAGGTCAGGGAACCATAAAGCTTCATACTCTACCTCTTTGTTGATGAGAAATAATTTGCATCCATTGGGCCTTGAAATCACCCCTGGCGAACCACTTGGAATTTTCTGATTTTAATATTTACCTTGAAGTTTAGGTGCTAAACACAAATTTGCCAGTTAGTTGGATTCTGGTTCTGTCTGGGGAACCTTTTTGATCAGCTTGGTTGCCAATACCTGCAAACGGGGTGCACCGATTAGAATCAGCACAAAGGCAATCGGCCAGGCAATGTAGAAAGCCCGCCACCAACGGCGTACAAATCCCGCATCCATTCCGGTATTAACAATAGTAATCACAAAAGTCATGATGGTGACCATGTAGATGGACATAATGACAGAGAAAACATAACGTGCGTAGCGGGCAGGAAAAAGCATGCCGACTCCTCAGTTGGTTTATTTTAGAAGTTGCTTACTTTAATGCTTTCACTTAATTCTGCACAACCCTTTTCCTGAAAGCCTGTAGAGGGTAAGCTTGTCAAACAAGTGTTTGGATTGAGTGATAACTATGACCAACCAGCAGAAGCTGACCGGGATCCGGCGATTCATGACCCTGATTCCACACTGCAAGGCCCTGAGTATGCAGGCTGAAGATGTCACCGAAGAGGGGGTTACTCTGTCGCTGCAGGGTGCCCCAAGCTTTATGGGAAATGCCGAAAGGGAATTGATTCACGGTGGCGTGTTGAGTGTACTCATGGACACCGCCTGTGGCTCGGCAGCCATTCTGGGTCTTCCGGAGCCGGAAGTCTGCCCTACGATCGATTTGCGTATGGACCACTATCGGGCCGCCAGAGCAGGCCAAAAAATATACTGTCGTGCCTGGGTGACCCGACAGACACGCCAGATAGTGTTTACTGAAGGCTTGATCTGGCAGGAAGAGGGTCAGCCCATTGCGAAGGGAACAGGAACCTTTATGCGCCTGGGAGCAGAACGAACTCCCAAGGGTTTTGCGGAGCGCCTTTTCGGGCAGGAGTCGGTTAAATGAATGAAAGTGATCTGCAAGCGGCTCACCTGGGTCAGCGTCTGTCGGCTTCAGAGGTCAATAGCTGGTTTGACAAGATACCCTATGCCCAGCTTCTCGGTGTTACGGCTCTGGAAACTGACAAGGAACTGGTTTTTGAGCTGGCCAGTAATGCTGATAATGTCGGCAACCCCTTGTTGCCAGCATTGCACGGTGGCGTATTGGCCGGGTTTATGGAAACGGCAGCAATACTCAATGTGATGGCTTACTCAGGAGGACAGCGGGTACCCAAGGTAATCGATTTTTCCATTGATTATCTGCGCTCAGCGGGCCTCAAACCCACTTTTGCTAGCTGTCAGGTCGGTCGCCTGGGTAAGCGGGTTGTCAACGTTTCGGTGACTGCCTGGCAGGATCAGGCTCAAGAGCAACCCGTGGCTCTGGCCCGTGCACACCTGGTTTGGCCCAACGAATTTTGAAAAAGCCTTGAAATCCCAGCTCCTGACCCCATATCTCGAACATCCTTTTTAGATTAACCCTTAAGTCGTTCAGGAGTTCGTTAGATGAGTCAGGCGGAAAAGCAAACCCTAGGATTTCAAACCGAAGTCAAACAACTACTGCACCTCATGGTGCATGCCCTTTATTCCAATCGTGAAATCTTTCTGCGCGAGCTCATTTCCAACGCATCCGATGCTTGTGACAAGCTGCGTTTTCAGGCCATCAAACATCCAGCACTGCTGGAAGAAGATCCTGATCTCAGGGTGCAGATCAGCTTTGATGAAAAAGCCAACAGTATCACTCTGGAAGATAATGGCATCGGCATGGACAGGGACGATGTGATCGCCAACCTGGGCACCATTGCCCGCTCAGGTACCTCTGAGTTTCTCAAGCAATTGACGGGTGACGAGAAAAAAGATTCCAGCCTGATTGGCCAGTTTGGTGTGGGTTTTTATTCAGCCTTTATTGTTGCTGAAGAGGTGACAGTAGAAACCCGCAAAGCCGGAGCAGCATTGGCCGATGGTGTGCGCTGGGTTTCTACAGGTGATGGTGAATTTACTATTGAGCCCATCGAAAAAGGTGGTCGGGGTACCCGCATTACCCTGAAACTCAAAGAAGATGCCAAGGAATATGCCAATGGCTTCCGCCTGCGCAATGTCATCCAGAAGTACTCAGATCACATTGGACTGCCGATCCAGCTACTCAAGGAAACCGAAGAAAAAGACGGTGAAGAAGCCACTCAGGAATGGGAAACCGTCAACAAAGCCAATGCCCTCTGGACTCGTGCTAAAACCGATATCTCCGAAGAGGAGTACAGGGAATTCTACAAGCATGTGGCGCATGATTTTGAAGACCCCCTGACCTGGAGTCACAACAAGGTTGAAGGCAAGCAGGAATACACTTCTCTGCTGTATGTGCCCAAGCGTGCCCCTTTTGACCTCTACCAGCGTGAAGCACCACGTGGACTTAAGCTCTATGTGCAGCGGGTGTTCATTCTGGATAATGCCGAACAATTCCTGCCACTGTACCTGCGCTTCATCAAGGGTGTCATCGACTCTTCCGATCTGCCTTTGAATATCTCGCGTGAAATCTTGCAGCAGAACCCACAGATCGACAGCATGAAGTCAGCACTCACCAAGCGGGTGTTGTCGATGCTGGAAAAACTGGCCAAAGATGAAGACAAGTACCAGGAGTTCTGGAAGGAATTTGGTCAGGTACTGAAAGAAGGGCCGGGTGAAGATTTTGCCAACCGGGAAAAAATTGCCGGCCTTTTGCGTTTCAGCTCGACTCAGGACTCTGAACAGCAAGTCAGCCTGGGACAATATGTTGAGCGCATGCAGGAAGGCCAGGACAAGATTTACTATCTGATTGGTGAAAGCCTGTCCCAGGTTAAATCCAGCCCACACCTGGAAGTTTTCCGTAAAAAAGGCATAGAAGTACTGCTGCTGACCGATCGTATTGATGAATGGCTGATGAGCCATCTCAATGAGTTTGATGGCAAAGAAATGGTTGATGTTGCCCGCGGTGACCTGGATTTGGGTGAGCTGGACAGTGAAGAAGACAAAAAAGCTCAGGAAAAAGCCAGCGAAGAGAAAAAGGATCTGGTTGAACGAGTCAAAAAGGCTTTGGATGAGCGTGTCAGTGAAGTGAAAATATCCACCCGCCTGACCGACTCTCCTGCAGTGTTGGTTCTGGGCGCTGATGATATGGGTGTGCAGATGCGCAAGATTCTGGAAGCGGCCGGTCAGAAAGCACCGGATACCAAGCCTATCCTGGAGATCAACCCGGAGCATCCACTGATCGGTCGCCTGGAAAGCGAAAACAAGGAAGAGCGTTTCAGTGAGCTGGCTCAGGTTCTTTGTGATCAGGCTGCACTGGCAGCAGGCGAAACCCTGGAGGACCCCGGCCAGTTTGTGCAGCGACTGAATCGCTTGCTGATGGAGCTCAGTCACTGATTGCTGACCTCAGCTTAACTTAAATTCACAAAAGCCCGGTAGATACCGGGCTTTTGCATTATTTATAGTGCTGATTAATAAATACCATAGAAAGGGGTCGGGTTCTTCTGGACAGAGGGCCTGTTGCTTAGTAAAGTTTGCCCTAATTGCAAAAAACTATGGGAAGAAGTGGAGAAACGGGTGGAAAGAAGAACACTTCTAAAAGCGCTGTCAGTGAGTGGTTTTGTGGCACTGGGCAGTGGCTCGGTCTTAAGACAGCTCAACCTGACCAAACAACTTCCGGAAACCTTTGGCATGGGTGCCGCTCAAGGGCAATGGGCTGCCTTGAACCTTCAGGAAGGCATGGAAGATATCCTGCCGACCGAATTGAGCCAGGCATTGACCCGTGTACACCAGAAAGCTGTAGAAAAAACATCGGGAAGCAACAAACCGGATGCCCAGACTCGCAGCCGTTATTTTGAAAGTGTTTTCGATGATGACTATTTTCTCTCCGAAGAGAAAAGGCTCACGATGCGCAAGGCCTACCAGCGTCTTGACCGCATGCAAAGCTTCATTGGCCACGGTAATTTCAATCTCGTTTCGTTTGACGATGCCCTGCGTTACGCCAATAACTACACAGAGATAGGCCGTTTTACAAAGGCCGAACTGGAATTTCTGGATGAACTCTACCATACCGATGCCCGTGAATATGGTTTTCATGGCGAAAAGGTTATGACCAGCTTGACCCAGAAGGTGCCGGAAAAAGAAGTTATGAGGGTGCCGGGAACCGGACATCTGCTGTTTAAGGGCAAGTCCCAGGCTTTTTATGGGAAACTTCGTGAAGCTGTGGGCGAGGATCTGGTTTTGACTTCAGGTGTGCGCAGTATGGTCAAACAGATGCACCTCTTTCTGGCCAAAGCTGAACAGTCTGCGGGCAATATGTCCAAGGCTTCACGCTCCCTGGCCCCTCCCGGCTATTCCTACCATGCGGTAGGCGACTTTGATGTTGGCAAGGTAGGTTTCGGGTACCGTAATTTCAGTGATGATTTTGCGGAAACCGATGTCTACAAGCGTTTGCAGGATCTGGGTTTTGTACAGATACGCTATACTAATGACAACAGTTATGGTGTTCGTTATGAGCCTTGGCACATTCAAGTGACCTGATCACCCAGTCTACTGCCAGCTTCCAGAAACCTCAGCATAGTCTGGGGTTTTTGTTTTTTAAAAAAAGGATACAGCATGCCAACCTCAACAAAACCGCCTCTGTTACTTCGAGGCTTACTCCTGGTTTCCGTCCTGGTTGCACTCGGAGCTTTGCTTGCAGAACTGATCAATCCTACGCCCAAGCCATTGCTGGAGCCTTTTCAGGCTGAAGCCCCTGACCCTTTGCGCAGTATGCCGGATTACAGCCAGATCAGTCATATTCCCTGGCGCAAGGAGGCCTTCTTTTCGGCTCTCGTGCCTTTGGTGGTTTATGAAAACCAGCATATTGCCTGGCAGCGTGAGCAGTTGGAGAAAGCCTATCAGGCTTTACAGGAAGGAACCAAGCTGGCTCCCAGCGATGTAAGCTTTCTGGAAGCAACTTTTGATTATTACCGCGTGGACTGGCCAGCCAATGAAGAGGACTGGGCAAAAATTTTCAAAAGAGTGGTACCGGTGCCTCCTGAGCTGGTTCTAATGCAGGGGGCCAAAGAATCCGCTTGGGGCACTTCGCGTTTTGCGCAACAGGGCAATAACCTGTTTGGCCAATGGTGTTTCACTAAGGGTTGTGGCTTGGTTCCAGAAAGGCGCACACCGGACATGAAGCATGAAGTTCGCCTCTTTTCCAGCATCCAGGCCAGCGTGCGAAGTTACCTGCGCAATATCAACACCCACCGGGCTTATCGTGATCTGCGCAAGCTCAGGCAGGAAATCCTGGCAGAAGGAGAGACCCCCAGTGGAGTTGACCTGGCTCCTGGGCTGATTCGCTATTCAGAGAGGCGTCAAGCCTATGTCAATGAAATCATTGGCCTGATCCAGAGTAACTCCGGGGAAATCGATCAGGCCATGGAGGCTTATCACCAGGAAGTATCAGAATAATCTGAGAATCAGGGATGGCAACCGGCCAATAGCCTAGTAAAATACTTGGTTATTGGCCGGGAGAAGCTGTATGTCATCCACACTGGATTCACTGACCTTTAGCAACCGTTACGGGCAATTGCCCGAGCATTTTTATCAACGCAAGTCACCGCAACCCCTGAAAAAGCCAGCCACCCTGGTTGCTCTCAACCCTGATGTAGCCAGTCTGCTGGGTATTAACCCGTATGAACTGGATCAAGAGCAACTGACCAACTGGATGACGGGACACCTGCAACTCAAGGGCAGTGAGCCGCTGGCCATGAAATACGCTGGCCATCAATTTGGCCATTACAACCCGGATCTGGGCGATGGACGAGGCCTGCTCTTGGGTGAAATTACCAACCCGCAAGGTCAACACTGGGAAGTACACCTTAAGGGGGGCGGCCAGACAGCTTTTTCACGCTTTGGTGACGGTCGTGCAGTGTTACGCTCCAGTATTCGTGAGTTTCTTGGCAGTGAGGCTTTGCACTACCTGGGTATTCCCACAACACGTGCCCTGGCAGTGACCGTGACCGGTGAAGCCATTCGCCGTGAGCAGTTGGAGCCGGGAGCGACCCTTCTGCGAGTCACCCCCAGCCATTTGCGTTTCGGGCATTTTGAGCACTTTTATTACCGGCAGGACCAAGAGGGCCTGAAAATACTGCTGGATTTTTCCCTGGCCAACCTCTACCCCCACCTTCTGGATCATCCTGATCCAGCACTGGCGTTGTTTGATGAAGTGCAGGAACGTACGGCTTATCTGGTGGCTCTATGGCAGGCTTATGGGTTTTGTCATGGTGTCTTGAATACCGATAATATGTCTCTTCTGGGTGAAACGCTGGATTACGGCCCTTTTGCCTTTCTGGACTTTTACCAGCCCGGTTATGTCGGTAATCACAGTGATGATCAAGGTCGCTATGCTTTTGATCGCCAACCGGAAATCGTGCACTGGAATCTGACCTGCCTGGCCCAGGCCTTGTCCGGACTGACCTCGGCTGACGGCTTGAAAGCCAGTTTGAATCGTTTTCCGGAAATATTTCAAAAGCATTATCGACAATCACTGGCAAAACGTCTGGGCGTCAGTCCGGTTGCTGACTGGCCTTTACTGCAGGGTTTTCTGGGGCTGTGTGAAAACAGCCGCGTTGACTGGACGCGCTTTTTGCGTCTGCTGGCTGAAGGTCGGCTGCAGGCAGCCGAAACATTGCTGAAAGCTGGTGGTCCGGGTGTTACAGCACAACAGGTGGAAGCCTGGATGGCTTCCTGGCAAAAGAAAGTGGACACGTACTTCGCAAATCCTCAAGAACGTTGCCGGGAACTGGAAGCCGTCAATCCCTGTGTATTACCGCGTACCCACCGGTTGCAGCAGGCCATAACGGCAGCAGAAGAGGGTGATTTCAGTGAAGTGAACCGAATGTTGGCAGTCTTTCGTCAGCCCTTCACCCAGGATGGCAAACAGCCGCAAGATCAAGAATCCCCACCTGCTCATCAACAGTGTCTGCCCTTGTCCTGTTCTTCCTGAATCCTTGGTTGCAGCTCTTTACTTGCAAAGCTGTCAAATACGTTACAATAGAAGAAGGTCATTAATTTATTAAACTTTAGCTATTGTAAGGCACTCCATGACAGCAGTTTTAACGGTTGCAGTAATTGGCGGCGGCAGCTTTGGTACTGCCTTGACCTCAATTGTTGCAGGCAATGGATATCCAACACGCCTATGGGTCAGAAACCCTCAGCTGGCTACAGAAATTAATCAACAACATTGCAACTCAAAGTATATGCCGGATTTGCAGTTGCCTGCCTGTGTGGAAGCGACCAGCTCGCTAGAAGCAGCTCTGACTGATGCTCAGCTGGTATTTCTGGCCATTCCCAGCAAAGGCTTTGCCCAGGTGCTGGAGCAGGCCAAACCCTTTTTGAAACCCGAGCAAATTCTGGTCAGCACAACCAAAGGCTTTGAAGAGAAAGGCTTTAAATTGATGAGTCAGTTGATGGCCGAGATTACCGGTTTTCAACACCTGGGGGTACTTTCCGGCCCCAATCTGGCCAGTGAGCTGGCACAAAAACAGCTAACAGGTACGGTTATTGCCAGCGCAGATGATCTGACCCGAGCCAGCGTGCAACAGGTTCTGGGGAATGATTTTTTCCGGGTTTATGCGAACACGGATATTTATGGTGCTGAACTGGGCGGAGCCCTGAAAAATATTTATGCCATCGCAGCCGGTATGGCAGCTTCCCTGGGGATGGGGGAAAACACTCGCAGCATGCTGATGACCCGTGCCCTGGCTGAAATGAGCCGTTTTGCTGTCAGTCTGGGCGCCAACCCCATGACTTTTTTGGGTCTGGCCGGAGTCGGTGACCTGATTGTGACCTGCTCTTCACCCCTGTCTCGCAACTATCGTGTGGGTCAGGCTCTCGGAGAAGGCAAAAGTCTCACCGAAGTGGTAGAGTCCCTGGGGCAGGTGGCTGAAGGTGTGAATACCGTGCGCCTGGTGAAGGCGCAGGCGGATGCTCTGGGTATCTATATGCCCCTGGTGCAGGCTCTGTACCTGGTGCTGTTTGAAGGTCATAGCCCAAGGGAGGTTGCAGGCTCCATGATGGGTAATGAGCAGAGTACGGATGTTGAATTTGTCCTGCCACGTGATGAAGTGCTTAAATCGGCACAGAAAGTGACTCGTATTTCCACTCAATAGGGAGGCTCAAACATGGCCACACCACCGGATTCGTTTAAAGAAAGACTGAAGGATGAGAACTACTGGCTTCGCTTGCCTTTCATGCTGATGTTCTTTCTGGCCTGGAAATTGACCGAGCTCATCATTATTGGCGTTGTTCTGGTACAGATTGTATTTCGTCTGGTAACGGGCAAGCCCCAGGAGCAGCTGGTATCCCTGGGTTCCCAGCTGAGTCTTTATGCCTATCAGATTTTTCGCTACCTGACCTTCAACAGCAACAACAAACCTTTTCCTTTTGCTGATTGGCCAGCCAGTGAAGGCGTGGATACTGATCCCTACCGGCCCGAGGCAGATCGTGATGTGGAATGAAATGCTCTGGCCACTGGCAGCCATGCAACAGGGGGTTGATCTGGTCAATCGCCAGGTTCTGGCCAGCCAGTGTCGCTTGCTACGTGATTATCTCAACGAACTCAACGCCAACAGTCGGGTACCCCATGATGTGGAGCGCCTGGAACTGGAGATAGGAGGTCGTAATGCCGAGCTGTTGAGTTTGAAAGACAGCCATACCCAGCGTTACCTCCTGTACCTGCATGGTGGCGGCTTTGCTCTGGGGTCTTTGGATACCCATCGTGAATTGGCGATTGCTTTTGCCCGCCATGCGGATGCCAAAGTGCTGGTCGTGGACTATCGTCTGGCCCCGGACTATCCCTGGCCCAGTGGCCTGGAAGATGTTCTGGCCGCCTATGACTGGCTGCTTGAGCAGGGCGTGGATGCTTCACGCATGACACTGGCTGGTGACTCGGCAGGGGGTGGACTGGCGATATCTCTGATGCAAAAGCTCAAGAAGGAACAGAAACACCAGCCTGCTGCCTGTATCCTGCTTTCACCCTGGGTCGATCTGACCTGCTCCAGCCCATCCATGGACATGAACTCGGCTACCGATCCCTTGTTGAACAAGGTACAGCTGCGCGCTTTTGCAGAAATTTATGCCAACAAGAAACCCCTGGATAGCCCCGATATTTCACCTTTACTGGGTGATCTTTCCGGCCTGGCCCCCTTGTCCGTTCAAGTCAGCCTGCAAGAGATACTGCTGGATGATGCCAGGCGTTTGGTCAGAGGTGTGCAGGATGCGGGTGGTTCAGCTGAAATCAAGGAAATGGCCTGGATGCCACATGTCTGGCAGCTGCTTTACCGCTACCTGCCTCAGGCCGCATCCAGCGTACGTCAAGCGGCCAGATTTCTGAAAGTGCATAGCAAAAGCTAAGACCATTTGGCTGCAATGGCTTGCAACAGGGTATGCCGGGTCGCTTCGGGGTTTTCCAGTGGGAACATATGCCCACCGGGTACCTGGTAGCAGGTAAAACCCATCTTACGCATTTTTCTTTCTCGATTAACGGTGACCAAGTCACTTTCCCTGCCTTTGATCAAACTGACGGGGATCTGGAGTTTTTTATGACTACCGGTAAGATGGTCAGCCAGATTGCGAAAAATAGCGACTTCAACTCTGGGTTGAAAGCGTAACCGCACGCCCTGTTGAGCGTCTGCTTCGGTACCGGCGTCCACATAATCGGCCAAAGCCTGGGGATGAAAACGGCTGAAGAGCTTTTTGCTTTGAAAATACTTCCTGGCAGCCTCCTTGTCGGGCCAGGTGCTACGTCGTCCTCGGGTGATGCCTGCTGGAGTGACCCGGTCAATAAACCCCAGGCGTTTGGCCAGTTTTAAGCCCAGGCTATCCAGTCCAGTCATTAGAGGTGGGTCGAGCAGAATCAACTGTTGAAACCTTTCCGGAGCCTGTAGGGCTGCCAGATAAGTGACAACACCCCCCAGAGAATGACCGATCCCGATCACCGGTTCCTGGCCACAGTGTTCATCCAGGTGTTCCAGCAACTCATTGGCCAGGCTTTGCCAGTTGTGCCCCACCGGATACTTGGGATGATGGCCCAGACGATCCAGGCTGACAATCCGGTAACTGGCTTCTAAAGGTTTGAAAAGACTGCGATAGCTGCCGCCGGGAAAGCCATTTGCCGGTGCAAAGTGAAGAATAGGTTGGCTCATAAGGCATCCTTAGTCGTAATTTTAAATATATTTATACGCTCGTTTTAAATAATTGCAAGGCTTCCAAGACTGTAAAAATCCGTTATTCTAGACGACCGGGTCTACTCTGGACCTGGTGATCAACCTACAGGAGATGAGCTGATGACTTCCCAAGATCCCAAGCAATCAGACCCCAACAAGGGGTTGCGTAATCTGCTTTTTATTCTCATTGCCGTCGCCGGTATTATTTACGGGCTGGCTAACTTCTGATGCTTCCAGAGACTCTTGCCTTTACTCTGGAAGTCACGGCTCCGGTTTTCCTGCTGGTCTTTCTGGGGTTGTTTTTTGGCCGTATTGGTTGGATCAATGATGAATTCAACCGGGTGGCTTCACGCCTGGTGTTTAACGTCACTCTGCCGCTGCTGGTGTTTCTCAGCCTGGTAAAAACCGATCTGGACAAGGTTTTTGTCCCCGAGTTGCTGGGCTATGTGGCTCTAGTCACCCTGCTGGCTTTTATCTGGCTGGTCTGGCGGGCTAAAAGACTGGATGACCCTGCCGACAGAGGTGTTTTTGTCCAGGGAGCTTTTCGTGGCAACCTGGGTATTGTGGGGCTGGCACTGGCTGGTAATCAATACGGTGAAGCTGGTGTGGCATTGGCTTCGATTCTACTGGCCTTGCTGATCGTTCAGTATAATCTGTTGTCTGTAGTGGCTCTTAGTCTCTGGCGTCATGCCGGAGGTATCAACTGGCCGCGTATGGGCCTGGATGTGCTGCGCAATCCTTTGATCATTGCCGTTTTTCTGGCCATTCCCTTTTCTTTGCTGGACTGGCCCTTGCCGGATGTGGGGCTGAAGACGGCAGATTACCTGGCCAGTATGACTTTGCCTCTGGCACTCTTATGCATCGGGGCGGCTCTGGATCTTGGTGCTTTGCGCAAAACCAGTAGCGCGGCCCTGTCCTCAACGGCCTACAAGCTGCTGTTGTTGCCTTTGCCCATGGTTCTGGGAGCCTGGCTGCTGGGTTATGAGGGGCTTACTCTAGGGGTGCTTTTTCTCATATTCAGTTGCCCCACAGCAGCTGCAAGTTATGTAATGGCACGGGCCATGGGGGGGAATGCGGTACTGGCGGCTAACATTGTTGCTTTGACAACCCTGATGAGCACCCTGAGCATCAGCCTGGGTGTATTTATATTGCGTTTTATCGGTTTGAGTTAGGATTTTTACATGCTTGATCAAGAGCAACAAAAGCTGAACCCGGTTCCCGAGGGGGCCACCTCTCTGGTTCTGGATTTACCTCACCTGCAAATGGCAGCCCTGACCTGGGGGAATCCTGATGACCGTCCTTTGATGGCTTTGCATGGCTGGCTGGATAATGCCATGACTTTTGTGCATCTGGCACCGGAGTTGGCGCGGGCCGGTTATTACGTGGTGGCACCGGACTTTGCCGGACATGGCTTTTCTGACTGGCGCCCTGCCGGCCAGGCTTACCTGTTGATGGAAAACTGTTTTGATATCCAGGCTGCTGCTCTGGCGCTGGGGTGGACGCAGTTTACCCTGGTGGGTCATTCAATGGGTGCAGGGGTGGCGTCACTGCTGGCCGGTGCCCACCCGGATGCGATCGACAAACTGGTCATGATTGATGGTCTGGGTACCCTGACCACTCCCGATGAGGAAGCCGCATCCCAGCTGGGAAGGGCACTGGGTCGTTGGATCGGCCATCAGCAAAAGCGCCAGGAACAACTGAGTGGCACTTTCCCGCTCTTGCCAGGCAAGATTTACTCTTCCATTCGTGAAGCCGCTGAAGCCCGCATGAAAGGAGTAGGGGCAGTGGATATGGGTGCAGCACTGCAACTATGTCAACGAGCACTCAAACGGGTGGATGCTGAACATCAGGCCGGAGGCTGGTACTGGCAAAGTGACTCCCGTTTACGCCATCCTTCACCCTGGCGTTTAACCGAAACCCAGAACGAGTCTTTTATGCGGGCTATTCAGGCTCCTGCCTTGATGATCGAAGCTGAAGAAGGCTTGTTGATTGAACGCCCGGAAATAGAAACACGGTTCCAGCTGCTTTCTCAAGGCCAGAAACGGGTGCTGGCAGGAGGGCACCACCTGCACCTGGAAGAGGCCACTGCAGCCGAAACAGCATCAGCGGTTATTGAATTTCTCGCGGCTGAGCCTCATGAATAATTTACAGAACAGCAAGAAGGGTAAAGAAGTAGCAATGCAAAGAGGTCACAACAAGCGTGTAGCGCTGGTTTTGGGTTCTGGCGGAGCCAGAGGCTATGCCCATATCGGGGTCATTGAAGAGCTGGAAGCCAGAGGTTATGAAATTGTGGGAATTTCCGGATGCTCCATGGGGGCTCTGGTCGGTGGGCTTTATGCAGCCGGTAAGTTAAAGGAATATCAGGAATGGGTGACCGGGCTGGATTATTTTGACCTTCTGCGCCTGGTGGATGTCACCTGGAGTCCGATGGGGGCCATCAAGGGAGAAAAAATCATGCAGGTGATTGCCCAGATGCTGGCCGGTAAAAAAATTGAGGATTTGCCCATCCCCTACACCTCCGTGGCAACCGATCTGACCAAGCAGAAAGAAGTCTGGTTCCAGCAGGGTTCCCTGGAGGAAGCGATTCGGGCCTCAATTGCTGTACCCGGTGTCATTACTCCAGTTCAACACCTGGGGCGCACTCTGGTGGATGGTGGTCTTTTGAATCCTCTACCTATCACCCCGGTGGTTGCCTATCATGCCGACTTGATTGTCGCCGTCAATGTGACGGCACAGAACTCCCGTGCCACCCTGCAGGAGCTGATGCCGGACTGGCAGACCAAGGGCGATACTGATCGTGATCCAACAGCCGTGGGGGAGTGGATGAATCGGGTTAAGGGTCGTGCCGGTCAGTTACTGGGGCGTTTGAATTTCTGGGAGGATGAAAGCCAGGAAACAGCGGATGAACGTCAGGCATCGGATACTCGCTGGGGTAAGCTGGATGTTATTCTGCAGTCATTTGAAATCACTCAGTCGGCTTTGAGTCAGTACAAGGTAGCCGGTTACCCGCCAGATGTCCTGATGGAAGTACCCAGGACGGCCTGCGGGGGTTATGAATTTCACAAAGCCACGCAGCTGATTGAGCTGGGCAGACGGATTGCCCGGGACAAGCTTGCTGCCTGGGAAGAGACAACCCCTGTCAGAGAAGGGGATCTTGATGATCTCGGCTGAAACACGTTTGGATGCCAATGGCATCTGGCAGGGGTTTAAGCGTTTGCTGCCCCTATCGATGTTTGTGGTGGCTTTTGGGATTGCTTTTGGTCTGGCGGCTGCCCAGGCGGGCCTGTCAAAAACCGAAGCCATGCTGATGAGTGCCTTTGTTTTTGCCGGTGCTTCTCAGTTTGCGGCTCTGGAACTGTGGCAGGTCGAAATTCCTTTGCTGGCGCTGATCATCACCACCTTTGCGATTAATGCCCGGCACCTACTGATGGGAGCCTCCCTTTACCCCTGGTTGCGGGAAATTTCTCCAGGAAAACGCTATGGCATTCTAACCCTGATCAGTGATGCTAACTGGGCAATTGCTGCCCAGGATTATCAGCAGGGCGAGCGTAACCTGGGCATTCTGTTTGGTGGAGGTCTGGCACTGTGGTTAACCTGGGTGGTGGGCACCTGGCTGGGTCTGGTACTGACTCAGGGGATTCCTGATCCTGAAGCGCTGGGTTTGGATATGGTGTTGGGCTGCTTTTTATTGACCATGGCCCTGGGTGGCAAAAAGAATTTACGCAACCTGGTGATCTGGTCAGTAGCTGGTGGAGTTTCCATTTTGGCACTTTACCTTTTGCCGCCCAATAGCCATGTGGTTGCCGGTGCTCTGGCCGGTGGGCTGGTGGGTGCCTTCTGGCTGGAGGAAGCACAATGATTCTGGAGCCCACTTTGGCTGGTAGCCTGCTGGTCATTGCCGTGATGACTCTGGTAACCCTGGTGACCCGGTATGGCGGTGTTTTTCTGATGTCCTTTGTGCCCATCAATCGTCGGGTGGAAGGCTTCATCAATGGCATGTCCGGTTCGGTCCTGATTGCCCTGATTTTACCCATGGCAGTGGAAGGCGATATGGCGGCCCGTGCGTCTCTTTTGAGTACTCTGCTGGTCTTTCTGGCGTTACGAAAACCGCTGCCTGCGATCGCTGTCGGTATCACTATGGCAGCGGTCTGGCGTTATTTTTTTTGATTCTGCCAGAGGTGGGCCTGGTTGCGGCCTGAATTTTTGGCCTGATACAGGGCCTGGTCGGCTCTTTCCAGCCACTGGGTGGCAGAAACCAGGTCAGGAGAAAAAACACTGATGCCCAGGCTGATGGTGACCTGCAGAGTCAAATCTTCATATTCAACCTGGGTGGATTCCAGGGTTTTGCGTAATCTTTCCGCCACTTCCAGCGCACCCTGGGCGGGAGTGTCCGGCAGCAGCAAAACAAACTCCTCACCGCCATAGCGACCGGCAAAATCGGTTTCCCTGGCCGTACTTTTCAGCAATTGGGCAACACATCGGATCACTTCATCCCCGGCCTGGTGGCCGTAGGTATCATTAACGGGCTTGAAGTGATCAATATCAAATATAATCAGGCTGGATTCGCCACCACTACGCTGTTCACGCAGGAACTCCAGGTTCAGGCATTCTTCCCAGTAGCCCCGGTTCAGCAGCTCGGTTAAGCGATCTGTTCGGCTCAAGCGGGCCAGTTCCTGATTGGCTGCTTCCAGCTGCAGTTTGCTGATGGCATTTTCAGTGACATCATAAACCAGCAGACAGACCTGAGCCGTGGTGTTGTCGGCACCCTGAAGCGGCATCAGGGTCAGGTTCTGGTACATCAGCTCAGAACCACCCGTCAGTGGGCGATAACTCTTGAAGTCAAACAACCGCGGGCGTTGTTCCCAGGTGGAGTAGGCCGGGCTGCCCAGCTTGAAGGTGGCATCCAGCTTGCGTTGCAACCAGGCTTGCGGAAGATGAGGAAAAAGCTGGTAGAGATTGCTGCCCAGAGCTTTACTGCTGCGGATACCGGAATGGTTTTCCATGAAGCTGTTCCAGAGCAGTATTTTATTGTCACTGTCCAGAACCACCAGACCCACATCCACGGTTTGCAGCATCTGTATCATCCAGTGCATATCGGTGAGATCTGAATCTTTTTCCTGTGCGGTCATTGTAGATATCCAGTACGTTCGGTCAAGGCAGGTAGAGAGTCTTCTGTAAACATTAGAAGTAGATCACATTCGATGTTTTGTCCAGGCAGATGATAATCAATTTCCACGGCCAGAATTTTCTGACTGTGCCAGTTGGTCTGTAAAAGCTGGCTGAGTGGTTGACTGCGACCCAGAATGATCGGGTGCCCCAGGCTGAACTGAATATCCAGCTGCCTGGCAAAACCTTTCAGGCAGGCTCCACTCAAAAGCCCGGCCAGATCAGTGAGCACTTCCAGCTGGTTGTTGCTGTCCGGGCTCTGGGTTTCGGGCAGCAGGCGAGTGACGGCAGGTAGGCTGCGGTCATCAAGCAGCACCAGAGCTTCCCCGGCAATACCGGCACCATTGAACCCCTGAGAAATCGCTGACACGCTATCCAGCCTGCGGGCAGCCAGTTGCTCAGGCAGGTTGTGATAATTCAGCAAATGCACCTTGGGCACGGGTAGATGAATGAAAGTGTCCAGCAAATCCCCCAGCAGCTTACCGGCCTGGCCCATGGCAATATTGACCGTCTCCTGAATCAGGTCGGTCAGTTCCAGCTCTTGGTTGTTGAAGCGTGCCAGCTCTTCGGGTGTTTGTGGCTGTGTGGAGCTGATAATGCCGTAGTTGCTCAGGATGCCGGTAATGATTTCAGTGTTGATGGGTTTTTGTATGAAATCCAGAGCACCCAGCGCCATGACTCTGTGGTGGGCTTCGGGTTGGATGTCCCCCGAAACCACCAGCACCAGGCTGGACAGGTCTTCCTTGCGGATGGTTTCCAGAACCTGATAACCATCCATTACCGGCATATTGAGATCCAGAAACAAAAGGTCACCCTTGCCAGCGTGAATCGCATCCAGAGCTTCCTGGCCGTTAGTGGCAAAGGTGATTTCGATATCCCAGCCACCCGGCAAGGATCGCGCCAGTTGTTTGCGTGCCATAGCCGAGTCATCACAGATGATCACCGGTAGGGTCATAGCTTATCCTTGTCTTGTTAGTCGTATAAAAGAGTTACCTTATAGTAGATCCCCTTATAAGTCATCTTAACCCTATTTAAAGTCGGCTTTTGTGATCTAGTTCAAGGTCAGCCAGGTTGCCTTGATTTCCGTGTATTTATCAAAGGCATGCAGGGATTTGTCACGGCCATGACCGGATTGTTTGAACCCCCCGAAAGGCGCAGTCATGTCACCACCGTCATAATTGTTGATCCAGACACTGCCAGCCCTTAAAGCCTGGGCTGTTTTGTGGGCCTTGTTGATGTCGGAAGTCCAGACGGCTGCAGCCAACCCGTAAATACTGTCATTGGCCAGGGCTACCGCCTCTTCGGGAGTGTCAAAATTGATAACAGCAAGCACCGGGCCGAACACTTCTTCCCTGGCCAGTCGCATGGCATTCTTGACCCCTGTAAAGATAGCCGGCTGGGTAAAGTAACCACCGGATTCCGGGTTGACGACCTGACCTCCAGTCGTGAGCTGGGCACCTTCCTGCTGGGCTGTTTCGATATAGCTCATGACTTTGGCAAACTGCTGTTGGTCAACGATCGCGCCAAAGGTCGTGGCCGGGTCGAGAGGATCACCCGGTTGCCACTTCTGCAGTGCTTTCTGCACCTTTTCAATGAACTCATCATGGATGCTGGCTTCAACCAGCAGGCGGGTACCTGCGGTACATACCTGTCCCTGATTGAAAGCAATGGCCTGGGCGGCAGCCTTGGCAGCCTTGTCGAGGTCAGGAGCATCGGCAAAAACAATATTGGGACTTTTGCCGCCTGCTTCCAGCCAGACCCGCTTCATGTTGGATTCGCCGGAATACACCAAAAGCTGCTTGGCAGTGGCTGTAGAGCCGGTGAAAGCCAGGCAGTCAACATCCGGATGCAGGGCCAGGGCACGGCCTACCGAAGAACCAAAACCGGGCAAAACATTGAAGACACCATCGGGAATACCGGCCTGTTGGGCTAGTTCGGCGATCCGCAAAGCTGAAAGAGGCGATTTTTCTGAAGGCTTGAGTATCACGGAATTACCGGCAGCCAGAGCCGGAGCGAATTTCCAGCTGGCCATCAATAAAGGAAAATTCCAGGGCACAATACAGGCGACAACACCAATCGGCTCGCGGGTGATCATGCCGATCTGGTTGCTGGCTGTGGGGGCTATTTCACCATAAACCTTGTCGATGGCTTCGGCAGTCCAACTAATGGTTTGGGCCGCTCCGGGAATGTCCACCGCTTGTGAAAAACGGATGGGCTTGCCCATATCCAGAGTTTCCAGCAAGGCCAGTTCATCACGGTTGGTTTTTAAAAGATCGGCAAATCGAAGCAGAATTTTCTTGCGTTTGGCGGGTGGTAAATCACGCCAGACGCCTGTTTCAAAGGCCTCTCTGGCTGCGCCGACGGCCTGGTGGGCATCTTCTTCCTGGCAACTGGCAACGTCCGTCAGTTTGCGACCATCCAGTGGGCTTTCACAGGCAAAAGTGGCACCACTCAGTGCATCCACATACTGGCCGTTGATAAAAGCCTGGCGGGGCAGTGTCAAGGAATCCGCCAGGGCACGCCATTCATCTGCAGTCGTTGGTGAGGTCATGCTTGTCTCCGGTTATTGTTATCTGCTGATTATGCTAAAGCATTCAGCCGAAATTTTCAGGAGGCATAAAAAAACCCGGCCACCAGGGCCGGGTTTTTACAGGCTGTGAAAGCTTAGCCAGCGAAGTTCTTGTTGACGAAGTCCCAGTTGGCCAAGGCCCAGAAGGCTTTCAGGTAGTTGGGACGGGAGTTGCGATGATCGATGTAGTAGGCGTGTTCCCAGACATCAACGGTCAGCAGGGCTGTTTTGCCGTCGGTCATGGGGGTGCCAGCGTTGGAAGTGTTAACGATTTCCAGATCGCCGGAAGCATTCTTGACCAGCCAGGTCCAGCCGGAACCAAAGTTATTGGCCGCTTTGTCTTCAAATTCTTTCTGGAAGTCTTCAAAAGAACCCCACTTGGCTTTAATGGCATCAGCCACAGCACCAGTAGGCTCGCCACCGCCATTAGGGCTCAGGCAGTTCCAGAAGAAGGTGTGGTTCCAAACCTGGGCAGAGTTGTTGAACAGAGGGCCGGGTTCAGCAGCCTTGATGATTTCTTCCAGAGACTTGCCTTCAAGATCTGTACCTTCAACCAAACCATTCAGTTTGGTGACATAAGTCTGGTGGTGCTTACCGTGATGGTATTCCAGAGTCTCGGTGGACATGTGCGGTTCCAGTGCATTTTTTTCATACGGCAGTGCAGGTAGTTCAAAAGCCATGGTTAGGTCTCCTTATTAATAGTGCTCAAAAAATGAGCTTTACTCATCAAAGCTTTGCTAAGACTTTATACTGGTGACGGCGGCGACTAATTTCAACCGCTGCCTGATACAAATCAATGAAAACATTGAGAATCATAGCACTCACTAGCTGAAGAGACAAATCCGACTTTTGTACTCAGGTATTATGAATTGTAATGAGGGGTGGCAGCCAGAGCCGACACTTGTCAGAATAACGGCTTTGCTCAACTTTTGGTTAACACAATGCCTGACCGTAAAGAACCCCGACTTGTTCTTCCTGATGATCCCAAGCCTGCAAAGCCTGAGAAGCCCGCTGAAACCAGAAAACCTGCTGCAAGTGGGCAATCTGAACAGGCCAAGGCGGCCCCTCTGAACAGAGAAGCCTCCGAAGCCGCACGTGCTGAAGTTCGCAGGCGTCTGGCTGAAAAAAATGCGGCAAGAGAGGCTGAAAAGGCAAAAGCCCAGGCAACACCTCCTCCGCGCCCGGCACCAGAGCCTGGTTATTCCGGCCACGCTGAACCCGGTTTTGGAGGTTCAGGCGGTGGTGGCGGTGGCTACTATCCGACTGTACAAGGGGAAGATCCAGGCAAGGGGTTTCCCTGGCTGGCAGCCTTTGCCTTGCTGCTGGCTGTAGGCGGTTTGGCATTTGGCGGCTGGCAATATCAACGCGCCGAGAACCAGCAATCCAGCCTGGAATCTGTGGCGAACCGCGTCCAGGAGTTGGAGATCCGGCTTTCCGAAACCGGCCAGGATTTAACGGAAGCCGGGAGTACCTTTTCCGAGAAGCTGGAATGGGCTGATAGCGAGATTCGCAAACTGTGGGTGGTAGCGCATCAGCGTAACCGTCCGGCGATAGAGGAATTGGAAACAAGCCTGAAAGACTTGCAAAACCAGGTGGCCGGAGTGAGCCGTACGGCGAATGAAGCCAACCAAAAAAGTGATCGCTTGAGTTCACAGCTGAGTCAGCAGACCTCTGAGCTGAAGCAGCAGCTGGCCAAACTGTCACGTGAGGTGGAAAGCTACTCCAGTCGTCTGGCTGAAGTGAGCCTGACAACCTCAACCCTGTCGCAACAGTTGCGCGACCAGGATCGCCGTGAGCAGGTGACTGCTTTGCGCAAAGATCTGCAGGGTCTGACTACCCGGGTGACGGATCTGGCTGGCAAACAAACTGCAGAAGTGCCAGAAAACCTGGACAAGCGTCTGGCTGAATACGATGAGATCCTGGCCTCACTGGAAGCCAGCCGCAGCCAACTGACCAGTCGGGTGACCCGCCTGATGGATGATGTGCGCGAATTACAACAGAGCCGTTAGTCGCCAGCGGGTAAACTTGCTATCATACGCCGCCTGCTACAGGAAACAGGTCAACATTTACTTATCAATTTTGAGGTCGCGTTTTGACAAATTCGTCTGCCGCATCTTCTGGAAACAATGCATCCACCAGCAAGGCGCCGCCCAAGCGTCGGCGTCGTCGCAACCCACCCAAGCGTTCTGCCGGTCGTCGCAACTCACCTGCTCCCCGCAAGAATAGCGGCAGTGTTGCGGATATTTTCAAAGAGCGCCAGGAAAAAGCCAAAGCAGCACTAGGGGACTGGACACTGGATCAGTTTCAGGTGCCCGAACAGGAAGGCAAGGTACGTTTTCATGATTTCAACCTGCCTCTGCCCTTGATGAAATCCATCAGTGATGAAGGTTTCAGCTACTGCACCCCGATTCAGGCCGAGTCGTTGCTTTACACCCTGCACGGCGTGGATCTGATCGGTAAGGCCCAGACCGGCACCGGTAAAACAGCTGCTTTTCTGATTGCCATCCTGACCTATCTTCTTGAAGAAGACCTTCCCGAAGGGCGCAAGATTGGTGCCCCGCGTGCTTTGATTCTGGCACCCACACGGGAACTGGTTCTGCAGATTTGCAAGGATGCTGAAGTGCTGATGCGCTACACACCTTTCAAACTGCTGTCGGTGGTTGGCGGTATGGATTACGTCAAACAGCGTGATCAACTGCGTGGTGAAGCCATAGATTTGCTGGTTGCTACACCAGGGCGCTTGCTGGACTTTCACAGCAAAAAAGACGTGGATTTGCGTGAAGTGGAAATCCTGGTTCTGGATGAAGCCGATCGTATGCTGGACATGGGCTTTATTCCCGATGTTAAACGGATTATTCGCTCCACCCCACCCAAGGAAGAGCGTCAGACCCTGCTTTATTCCGCGACCTTTACGCAGGATATTCTCAACCTGTCCGCCCAGTGGACGGTGAATCCCCAGCGTGTGGAGATTGCCACCAAAATCCAGTCAGCCGACAACATTGACCAGCATGCCTTTTTGGTGCCGGACAGTGACAAAACCCGTCTGCTGACGCGCCTGGTCAAGCACTGGGGCCTCACCAAGGTGATTGTCTTCAGTAACCGCCGCGATACCACGCGGGATGTTTACGAAGCCCTGAAAAAATCCGGGGTCAGTGTGGCCATGCTCTCCGGTGAAGTAGAGCAGAAAAAACGCATTTCCACCCTGGAAAACTTCCGTGAAGGCAAGATCGAAGTGCTGGTCGCTACGGATGTCGCCGGTCGGGGTATTCACATTGATGATGTCAGCCATGTCATCAACTACACTCTGCCCGAAGATCCCGAAGACTATGTACACCGCATTGGTCGTACCGGTCGTGCTGGCGCTATGGGAACCTCCATCAGCTTTATCGGTGAAGAAGATGCCTTCGCACTGCCCGCTGTTGAAGAATACACCAAGAGCAAACTGCCTTGTGTGCATCCTCCCCAGGAGTTGATGCAAGAAGATGAGGGTGCATGAACCCGGAGCAACAAGCATTAATCCAGAAGGCCTACCGGGAATTTCTGGAGGGTCGCAAAGTTAAACCCCGCGGCGGTCAGAAACACATGATCGCCGATATTGCCAAAAGCTTTGCGGCCATTGCTGAAGATGAAGAAGGTCGTCGCAAGGGCAATAATCATCTGATCGCCATTGAAGCAGGAACCGGTACAGGGAAAACCCTGGCCTACCTGCTGGCGACCCTGCCGGTGGCCCAGGCGCGTAACAAGCGCCTGATCATCTCCACCGCCACGGTGGCTCTTCAAGAACAACTGCTGCTTCGCGACCTGCCCGACCTGAAAAGTCTTACCTCGCTGGAATTCAACTTTGCTCTGGCCAAGGGGCGAGGTCGTTATTTGTGTACGGCTCAGTTAAGCAAGGTGGCTGCCAACCTGCGCGCCAAAGAGCCCGAAGAAGACAACCCCACACTAAGCCTTTTTGAAAAAGAGCTGCTATCCGCCCCGGCTGCCAGTGATGAAGACCTGATGACCCGCCTGGTGGATGACTTTGCCAGTGGTCGCTGGAGTGGCGACAGAGACAGCCTGAAAGAGGCCGTTCCGCATGAACTCTGGGATCGACTGACCACAGATCACCAGCGCTGCACCAATCGGCGTTGCCCGCACTTTGCCGCAGCCTGCCCCTTTTACAATGCCCGCCGGGAACTGGATCAGGCCGATGTGATTGTCGCCAATCATGATCTGGTGCTGGCTGATTTGGCTCTGGGGGGCGGGGTCATTCTGCCAGCTCCCGAACAAAGCTACTATGTGTTTGATGAAGCCCATCATCTGCCGGACAAGGCCATCAACCACTTTGCAGCCACCTTCCGCTTTAATGCCAGCCTCAAGTGGCTGCAACTGCTGAAAAAATCCCAGCCGGATCTGCTCAAGGCGCTGGTTGCCAGCCCCACCGCCACCAATCAGCTCAATCAACTGGTTGCCCCGGTGGATGATCTGGTGCGTGACTTGGGCATGCTCTATGCCCAACTGCGTGACAAGATCAACTTTCAGGAAGGCTACAATCGCTCCGCTCCTGTGCATCGTTGGCCTCAGGGGCAACTGCCGGAAGGCGTGCGGGAATTTGCCGGACAACTGCTGATTCATTTTTCCAGCCTGTGTCGTAATCTGGAAAGCCTGGTCAACCAGCTCAGGGATGCTCAGGACCCGGACAAGAACACCAGCCTGGATTCCGACATAGCCGCAGAATGGCAGCCTTTGCTGGCGCTTTTGCATGCCCGTGCCCTGGCGGCTCACCAACTCTGGAGCCTCTGTGCCGAACCCGACCAGGAAGGTCGCCCACCGCATGCTCGCTGGCTGACCCTGCACCGCCAGACCGAAGGCGAAGAAGATCTGGAGCTTTCTGCCAGCCCGGTTACCGCAGCCGGTGATCTGGCTTATCGACTCTGGTCACGTTGTTTTGGCAGCACTTTGACTTCGGCCACCCTGACTGCCCTGGGCAAGTTTGATCGCCTCAAACACCGCGCCGGTCTGGCCGATGCCACCCTCTGTAAAAGCTACCCCAGCCCCTTTGATTACCAGCGCTTGGGTACTTTTGAAGTGCCCAAACAGGCCTGTGACCCCAGCCAGCAGCAAGCCCACACCGAAGCCATTCTGGATTACGTGGAAACCGAGCTGAACCACCCCCAGGCTGCAGCACTGGTGCTCTTCTCATCACGCCGCCAGATGAATGAAGTCTTTGATGGCCTGGCCTCCCAGCTTAAACGCATCACCCTGACCCAGGATCAACTCTCCAAAAACCGCCTGATTGAAAAACATCGGGTGCAGGTGGATGCCAAAAAGCCCAGCATCATCTTTGGCCTGGCCTCCCTGGCCGAAGGCATCGACCTGCCCGGCAAATACCTCACCCATGTGGTGATCGTACGCCTGCCTTTCTCCACCCCGGATGATCCTGTCGACGCCACCCTGGCCGAATGGATAGAAAGCACCGGCGGCAACCCCTTCATGCAAATCACCGTACCCGACGCCAGCATCCGCCTGGTACAAGCCTGCGGCCGCCTGATTCGTAAAGAAGACGACCAAGGCAAAGTCACCCTGCTGGACCGGCGCATCCTCACCAAACGCTACGGAAGCCAACTGCTCAACAGCCTGCCGCCTTTTAAAAGGCAGCTGAATTAGGCTGGGTTGCTCGTTTATAGCCACAGCGAATCAATGGACTTTGGCCTGTAAGGGCGGTAAGTTGGAAGAAAAAGTAGGCGGAGTCCTGATCAGGGAACTAGGCAAGCTTTTGAGTAAAATGATAGGCACGAAAACCACGTTCAGCCATAGGTAAAGAATGATTTTATGGATATCACTGATAAAGAACTAGGTCAGAGCAAGTCGCTCATACTAGCGGCAGAAACGGATGACGAACTCGGTACCGTTCTTCGGCTTCATTTGGCATTGGAGCACCTTTTGGATTTCTATTTGAAGCAGAAACGTCTAGGGGAAGTTGCATCCTTCGTGCGGGAGCCGAGGGAGTTCGGGGCAAAGCTTTCTCTGGCTGTAGCTTTCGGCTTCCCAGTTATAATAGCTCGGGTCTACCGCCAAGTTAACATCATAAGAAATAAGCTAGCCCACGAGCCAGGAGAAAGCATTGGCTCGGGTGATGTTCAGGAGCTAGCAAGGAAAGTTAACGGATTAAGTGAGATAGACCCCAGTTTTACTAGCGTTGAGCGCAAGTATGTAGAACTGGCGAAAAAAATGCCGGGCGAAAAATTAGGTTTTGGATCATCTGGAGCCCGGATAGACGTACTTATAGCCATCGTGGCGGCCTATAGCTTTTCCGTTCAATGGCTAGTAACCAATCATTACGAACCACCACAAGTGGCCTAGGTAGGGCACGCCTTATGCCTAACAAGTGCGCCAAAGTCAACGCTCGTACCTCGCGCTGTATGAGAGCGTTTTATACACAGCAATAGAAAGGAGAGTCACATGCCAACATACGAGTGCAAGATTCGTCATGATAAGATCGATGAATTCAAAAAAAATTGGAGGACTCCTCCTTTTCCAGAGGAGTGGATCATGCATGTCGAAGCGAAAAACGAAGGTGAGGCTAAAATTCAAGCTGTCGAGTTGTTTAGTAGAACACCAATTGGAGATCGTACGCTAGGGGATTCCTCAACAGTAGAAAATTTTTCGTCTGAATGGTTCGATTGTATTGAGCTTGACGGCAATCAGAAATAAGAGTGTCAATGGCCATTTATTTTGACCCACCAGCCAATCGTCATCAGAGGTAAACGAAACAAAGCTGTTCTGATACCTGAAGAAGACGGGTCGGTTGACCAGGAAACCCTTTATTGGCTCTCCCTACCCGGTATGCGCGAGTCTATTCGTGAGGGAGTGGATACTCTTGTGGGTGAATGCAGAGAGGAGTTGAGGGGGTGACTTTACCGCAGCTTAAGTAAAAAGCGGTTAAAACAGCCAACCAGTTAACTCAGTAGTGATAGCGAAGCTGGGCAATTAAAAGAGCGTCATCAGTCATTTTGTAGACCATGCGATCTTCTTCGTTGATTCTTCTTGACCAGTAGCCTGTTAGGTTGTGCTTGAGAGGCTCGGGTTTGCCGATGCCTTCAAAGGGGTTGCGCTGAGTTTCTTTGATCAGCTTGTTGATTCTGTTGGCGGTCTTTTTGTCTGTTTTTTGCCAATAGAGATAATCTTCCCAGGCGTTTTCTGAAAAGATCAGTTTCATTCCACCAGTTCTCTTTCTGTGCCCTGGTTGCCTTCAAGCTCGGCTATTGAGGCCAGCAGTCGGCGTGCATTTTTGGGGGCGCGCAGCAAATAGGCCGTTTCCTGCAGGGCTTCATAGTCTTCAAGCGAGAGCATAACGACAGACGGTGCTTTGCTGCGGGTGATAATGAGCGGGCTATGGTCATCACACACTTGTTGCATCATTTTTGCCAGATTGCTTCGTGCGCTGGTGTAGCTTATCGCATCCATGGTTTGTCACCTTTTTTGTGAATCTGTACAGGAAAATGTACGTAAATAATTTGATTAACGCAACCCCGGCAGCGGCTCCGATAAATGTCCAGGCTAATGCCAGGTCGGAACGATTGAAAAGGCATTGGTTGTTGTGAATGAAGACAAGTATTGTTGTTTTTTCGGGTGACCACTATAACTCCATGTAACACTTATCCATAATTCAAGCTGCTGTAGCATGGAAGGTGTGCCCGCAGTCTTTATGCCGGATCGCCTCAAGAAAGCTCGAATTATTGGACTCTGTTGTTCATCGTGATGAGCTGAAGGTTCCTCCGGGTAACCGGCTGGAAGCCTTGTCTGGTGACAGAAAGGGGCAACACAGTATTCGGGTGAACGAACAATGCAGGATCTGTTTTAAGTGGACTGAAGCTGGTCCCGATGAGGTAGAGCTAACTGATTACCACTAGAGGTAGAATATGGTCCGCATTCCAACACATAGACAACCGACCCATCCTGGTGAAATGCTGCTGGAGGAGTTTCTGCATCCAATGCAGATTACTCAGCGTGAACTGGCAGATGCTATTCATGTTCCTTACCAAAGGGTTAATGAGCTGGTTAATCAGAAGCGTGGTATTACGCCCAGCACTGCGCTTCGTTTGAGCAGATTCTTTGGTGTTTCGGCTGATTTCTGGCTCAACCTGCAAATCAGGTGGGATCTTTATAAAACACAAGAGGCAGAGCAGGACGATTTGGCTGAGATTTTGGATGTAACCCATTGGCGAGAGATAGCTTAACGCCTATGAACTTTCTGCCTGCCAAGCCCCTGAGTCAGTGAATCCGACTGTCTTGTTCATGCAGCCTGGAGCTGCTAGATGTTACTTTGCTGTGTTATGTTTGTTTCTTCCTGGACTCAGATAAATGTCCAGGCTAATACCCGCGTGATCTTGTTTCCCTGCTGCATTTCTATTTCCCGTAGATCCACGGCACCCAGTTTACGGATGAGTTTCTTTAACGGTTTCACATTGTCGGCTTTGGAAACCAGGCTGGTAAACCAGCGGCATTGAGTCGAATACACCTGGCTTTCTCTGGCCAGTTTTTTAAGAAACAACAGTTCGCCCCCTTTGCACCAAAGCTCTGCTCCCAGCCCGCCAAAATTCAGGGTGGGGGATTGGTTTTTTGTTGTTTGCTCACCGCGATTACGAGCCAGGTTGTTGATTTTAAGCTGGCTGCCTTTCAGTGCTTCCTCAAGTGAGGCATGAAAGGGCGGGTTGCAAACGCTGACATCAAAGAACTCACCCGGCTGGATGATGCCAGCAAAAATCTGGTTTTTATCCGGCTGGGTGCGCAGGGTGATACGGTCTTTGATCGTGGGGTTGCTGGCGATAATCGCGGCGACGTTTGCAAGCGATTCAGTGTTGATGTCACTGCCAACACACTCCCAGCCGTAAATTTGGCAGGCCAGTAGCGGGTAGATTCCATTGGCTCCCGTTCCTATATCCAGCAGTTTGATGCCGGTTTGTTCAAGCTCAGGCCCAAGTCCAGGCAGGTCAGCAATGTAGTGGATATAGTCGGCTCTGCCGGGGATGGGCGGGCAAAGCGCGACTTCGGGAATATCCCAATCGACAATCTTGTAGTCCTGGTTTAATAACGCCGCGTTGAGTGTTTTAACGGCCAGGGGGTCGGCAAAATCAATGGAAAGATCGCCGTGAGCGTTGGGTTTCACATGGGCGGCTAGTGCAGGGTGGTTTTTTACCAGAGCCGGAAAGTCGTAGCCCTGATTGTGTCGATTCCTTGGGTGCAGACCTTTGTGAACCGGCCTGGTTTGGCTTTTTTTACTTCGATGGGGTGTGTTCACAGTAATAGGCCTGAGGCTAGGGGTTCAAAAGTTTAATGGGGCTGGCTGGGTCCGTGATTATAATCTTTATGCAGGTGTTGACCACCACACTTTTAAGTTTGCCATATGGCAAAGTTTAAGCTTATAAGCTAACATCGATCGCTATATAGCAAACAAAGAGAAAGATTATGTCCTCTCGTCAACGCATTGGTGAACAGGTCCGCACTGCGCGTAAGCACCTAAGTCAAACTCAAAAGCAGATGGCTGAAACCACCGGTATTCACAAAAGTACCCTGTCGGAAATTGAAAATGGCCGCTTTACTGGCTCTCTGGATATTTTGGAGCGCTATCTGGATGCTGTTGGCCTGCAATTGACTGCAACTGAGAAAGTGCACCGATTTCCTGACTGGGATGAACTGGATGAGCTGTTTGGAGAAGAATGATCATCCTTACTCTTATTTATAAACCCTTGCCTTAATACCCCGTCATTTCCAGAAACCCCCGTCCGCTGTGGCTGCCTTCAAAGTGAATTGGGCCTTCCCAGTAGGGGATGCGGGTGTCCATAAATGCCTGGGGGTTTAAAGCCTGGGTGGCGATGTTCAGGTTTTTAGCAGGAATCACCAGTTGCCAGCGGGTGGGTAGTTGTCGTCCGGCCACCTGGGTGGTTTTCAGCGGTTGCAGTTGAATCTGGTCAGGTTTCAACGGTGTGGTCTTGCCGTTGGCGGTGATCCAGGTGCCGGAATGAAAGTTGGCGCCCCGCTGGTCTCTCAACTGGAAAACCATCAGTTTTTCGCCGCTATCCAGATGCAGCGAAAACCAGTCCCAGCCTTCCT